>CEQT01002366.1_pt1 | contig 16818 bp, 14 predicted proteins | sample 530951 | NCBI WGS metagenome assembly CEQT01 (sample SAMEA2621132, study PRJEB7988) | marine metagenome | biome: marine biome (ENVO:00000447); feature: surface water layer (ENVO:00002042); material: "saline water (ENVO:00002010), including plankton (ENVO:xxxxxxxx)" | depth 5 m
TGCATTGTTATTAAATTTTGTAGATAATGTTCAGGTGAAGGTAGTAACTGAGTCATAAAAACTATTTAGATCCGACAAAGATCTTAGTTTCTATGAACTCTACTGCTGCATCATCAAGCTGATTATCTGTGGTAGCTACTAGCTTTTTAAGGACATCCACGATGAGCCTCTTAACTGAGTCAGACTTAGCAAAAGTTAGAATTATTGGTTTGAGTAAAGTAATCATTTGGGTTAGAATAGTTTAAATTTTTTTTCTTTTTTAGGCTTGACTTTAACGATAGGTACTATGTCCTGACATACCTTAGCCATAGGTGTGTTAGGTCTATACATAAAACCCTTTTTCATTAAATCTGCACATTTGTGTGCTCTTGTAATCTCGTACTCGAGCCTCATCTTATCTGCTTGGCGTTTAGCCAATTCTTTACATTGTTTGTAACCTGACTTATCTAAAGGTACCATAAAATTAATCTGGAACCCCCAGTTTTCTGCCAACGTATAGCTACTAGGTTGCATGTTTTCATCAAGAGGTTTAGTATGATTGCCCATATAAAAAGGTTGGAATGTCATTGTACTGCCATTACAACTTATATTAGGACCATAATACTGCCTACTTTGTGCTCCATTGTTCTGAAATTGCACAGCTTGATTGGTCACATTTCCCGTCGCTGCGGCCACAGGGTTACTTACGTTGTTATCCTCACCTTCAGCAAGTACGGGTGTACCTATTGAGAGAAGATAGAGTAAGATGAAGTAGTTGAGTCTGTGTCGATTACTCGATCTATAGTTATAGTTTCGATAGTTCCTGCCTCTCTGGTTGTGATCTGTAGATCCCAATCTGTTGCGTTGGCTGTTGGTGCATAAGTAGCGTTGTCTGTACCTATTCCACCAGTTACCGTAATATTTGTACCGCTCCATGAGGAAGAGGCTGATCCTTGAATATCGTGAACTATTTCTTCTGTTATAGTTTGTTGTGTTGTGGTTGTGGACTGCATACTTCCTGTTGTGAAGGAAGGAGTCACGGTGTTTGCTCTTGCTATGCCGGGTGATAACAGAGCCAAGAGTATGATCCATTTTTTCATACTTTTGGTTTGGGTTTATTCATTGGGCAGTTTACTGGTGCTTTACTACTACCATTTTTACCTGTAGTCAAACCGAAAGTTGCCAAAGCTCCCGTAAACACGCTGGCTACGAAAGTGATATCTGAGTTACCAGACTTCTTTACCATCGGTATATCTACATAGTTCATAGTAATAATAAAACCTGACCAGACGACTACTCCTAGTCTAACAAAGGTACCTAAGATTTCTATCTGATGCTCCTTATCTTCAGCAGCATCTTTTAGTTTACCTAAGAGTCCTTTCTTTTTTTCTTCTTCAGGCGGTTTTCCTTCCATTTGTTTATCTTACCTTGTAGGAATTTTTGTATTTTCTTCTTTATATTCTCTATAATTGGCTGTGTAAAAGTTGTAGCTGCAACTGCTGTAACAGCTGCTATGCTAGTTGTAACTAATACCTCAGTCGAAGGTATAGGTATGGGCGGTAAGTTTGGTATCTTTAACTTAGGAGCTGGCGGTGTTTCAGTTTTAGTTTCCTTAGGTTTTACTCCTTTTTCATCTCGAAGATCACTAGGAGGTACAACCATAGGTACATAATAAGGTACGTCAGCTGTAGGTAAAGGTATTTCTACAGTTTTTATTTTATTTGGACTCGGAAAGTTGACCGTTGGTATATTCCAACTCGGTATCTGAGGTTCCATCGTGAGTGTGTAATTTTATCTCTGGATGTGCGAACACAACACTTGTTGAAAACAATAATGTGAGGGTAGTTAATAATTTCATATTTTTACCAAGGTTTACCTACAGCAGTTGTATAAGATACATCTCTTTCATAAGCTGCACACAGCTCTGGACCTAATTGAGTTTTAACCCAACCAAGTACAGTTGCTTCATCCAAACTATCGTAAGCAATAAAATCACTTGGTAATGATGTAGGTTTTGCAAACCAAGCTGAACCTCCACGTTGTCCTGTCATTGTATCACCATCTTTTCCTGTTAAAACCCATAACGCATTTCTTACGAAACCGTCAGATGGGTCACGTTCTAACGTGTCGATTTCCCATGTTTTAGTAATTGCCATAATAATTAAGTCTTCATAATAAATGCAAGAGCATAGTAAGGAGGTGTTTTGTCATATGAATGACTAAAGTTTCCACCCCAACCATGTTGGTGTCTATCTCTTGAGTTAAAAGGTTCTGGAGATGCGTTAGGCATACTACTAGCGTTAGCGTACTGTGACGCCCAACCAGTATTACCATTAACAGAAACTGTCATAGAACCAGAGAAACCACCACCAGTAGCTCCGGGAGAAACTCCGGGAAGAGAAGTATCACCAGTACCAGCTGTGGCACCAATTACAAACCTGTCTCTTAAATCTGGTGTACTGTTGTTGCCGTCACATATAACCCAACCAGAAGGAATAGCACTTGTAGCTCCAGACCATATAGCAATAACACCAGATGGTATTCCTGCGATGCCTGTTAATGCAGAGCCATCACCAGCAAGAGCTGTAGCTGTTAAAGTTCCTGTTACGGTTACACCACCAGTTACAGTTTCAAGTTTTTTAGAAGCGTCATAATATAAATCTACTGACCCATTTTGAGTCATTTCAATATGTTTTTCTGCTGTACCAGCATCTCTTATTATGATTTGGCTACCTTGAATAATTAAATTACCACCACCTACTTCTGTAATAAAACTGTCACCACTAGATGATTGATGTTCTAGTTTTAAATCACCACCAGCACCTAATTTAATTTCATCATCATCAGCCATCAATATATCATTACCATTACTTGCTAAGTCACCGCCTAGCTGTGGTGTTGTATCAGCTACTAAGTCTGTGTTTACTACCTCAAACGTAGGATCTGCTCCGTTGTTTGCACGTAAAAACTTACCATTGTTGCTACTTGTACCATGTGGTAAATGATTTAGTTGAATTGCTTGGTCAGCAAGGTTAGAGACATCTTCTCTTAAAAGTGGTCTACCACCAGCTTGTGAGCCGTCATGTACAACTGCTGTATCTTTAGTTGTGTCGATAGTAACTTCGCCTTCGGCTCCAGTAAAGCTACTATGTTGCGAGGTTGTTCCTCGTCTTAGTTTTAATAATTTTGCCATTAAATTGTTCCGAAGTCGATTTGTAAGTTATTACCGCTAACAGTTCCTACCTCAGTAAGGTTGTTGTCATTACAGTCTAATGCAGCAGCTAGTTCAGGTGAAGGGTCATTTGCTAATGATGCAATACCGGGAGCTATTCCTACAAATGCACTACCTGAGTAGTAATAAAGAGTATTTGCAGAAGTGCTATACCAAAGATCACCAGCACTTGGAGAACTAGGTGTACTGCCTTGTATTACGTATTCAGCAGCATATCTGTTTACATCAGCTATTGAAGCTCCAACAGTATTTACGTTAGAAATTGATCCAGCAACTGTATTTATATTTGATGCGTTAGAAACAGCACTATTAATATTTGATGCATTACTTACAGCACTATTAATATTTGAAGCATTAGAAACAGCAGAGTTAATGTTAGATGAATTTCCAGCTACTGCTGTAATGTTTGAGTTGTTTCCAGCTACTGTGTTTATGTTTGCAATGTTTGATGCAGCGGTGTTAACATTAGCTATAGAAGCAGCAACTGTATTAACTGAGTTATTACCAGATCCAGTATTTAAAGCGTCAGTAATTAAACCTAAATCTTCACTATAGACAATTTGTCCGGCAACAATATTTATGTTAATTAAATCAGACTGGTTAGGTGTAGCAGCACTAAATCCATCTCCAGAACTACCATCATAGATCATCAACACTTTGTTAGATGAGCTATCAAACCATAAATCACCATTAGCTAATGATGAGCTATCAGCTCTAGCTGTAGGTGCAGAATTACTTATTTGATATATGTCTGCAAAGTTGTTTATATCCGCAACATTAGTTGCAGCCGTTGCAATAGCTGTTGCGTTTGCAGCAACTGTTGTAACCTCTGTGGCTTTTGGTACTAATCTGTGAAATGTGTAAGTGTTAAGTGTAGTAGTTGTTTCTACAATCATTCCAAAAGTAGCAGCATAAGTTGTGCTATTTGCTAAACCATTAATAGTCACCGTTGAGTTACCAACCGTACCATTAGAGATTGTAGCTACTCCAGACCCATTAGATACAATATTATTAGTAAGAGCTTTAATAGAAACAAGAGTTCCGGCTCCATTATTTACATCTGGATTAGCGTTAGGAAAACTTGTTTCATTTGCTATAGGTACAAAACCACCTACATCATCAACAAGGTCAACAACACGAGCATCTATAGCACCTGTAGTAGCTACAAAAGCATCAGAGCTAGACCATGTATCACCACTAGCTATAGTTTCACTAGAGTCTTGTCTAAAATATCTTGCGTCTGATTCTGTTTCTGTAAAATATCTGTTGTCTAAAGTACCTGTAGCAATTTCACTATCAGTTATCTTATCTGACTGTAATAATGTTTTTATTTCTGATGCTGTCTGGTCATCTTTAGCATTCGTTTCTATTCCGTCTAGTTTTGTACCATCAACAGAAACATCTCTACCATCTACAGTTCCGGTAGTTGCTATATTTTGAGAACCAAAGTCAGGTGAAATTTTACTACCAGCAATAGCTGCTGACGCATTTATATCATCATTAACAATCGAACCATTAACTATGTTTGATGAGTTAACAGTAATACCAGATTTTAATAAACCATCAGCAATTTTACTATTATCTATATTTGCACTTGCATTTATATCGGCATTAAGAATAGTTCCATTATTAATCATTGTTGATGTAACAGTTCCCGAATCACCTGTTGTGATAACGGTTCCTGTAGTATCAGGTAACGTAATTGTTCTGTCAGCCGTAGGATCAGTTACAGTTAATGTTGTCTCATATGTATTATCTGTATCACCTTCAAAAGTTAAGTCAACGTTTTGACCCATATGAAGGTTACCTGTCATCGTACCACCACGAGAAGATAACTTCTGCTCGTTATACTCCATTGCTTTACGCATTACTTGGAGTTGGTTATTATTAAGGTCTTGAGAAGTAATAGAAGCTCCGGCAGTATAGGTTGCCCTTGGTGTAGGGTCACCCATATCTGTAACCGGCTGTATTATAACAGTATCACTACTTGTTAAATTAGCTCCACCAACGTGAACTGTTTTATTATTAAAATCTACTGTGTATTCTCGGGGTGAGGCGGATTCATTAATCGTGCTAGTAGTAAAAGTAAGTGCTATGTTATCTAGTTCTACTTCTACTTCTGAAGCTTTAAATACATCGAAACTCCCTGAGTAGCTAAATGTATTTGCTGTACCTGTATTTTGGGTACCTGTTTTTGTTACTTTTGTATGTGCCATTTAGTTCTTCTTAGGGTTGCCTAAATCTAGGATTTCGTTTCGATTTTCTCTTGTACGAGATGTGTGTCCATCTTTTTCAGACATTAACTTTTGTACAGCAGAGTATCCGGGATGGTTAGGTTGTTGAAGTTGTGCCCAAGCTTTCGACCTTGCTTGGTTCATTACATTATCTATAAGAGTATTATGTGGATAACTTGTAGGATTTATATCAAAACTCTCAGGATTATTAACATTATCTTTCATCCGTTTCATAGATTTTTGTACATCTGGTCTACTTGCTAAATGATTTAAAGCTTCTTCTACATTCTTAAACTTTTTAAATCCTATTGTTATAGGACTTGTACCTATAGCATTTTGGAAATGTGCTCGTACACGTGCATCTTTAGTAAATGAGTATCCACCATATGCATATGTTGTAGATTTTAAATCATAGTTACTTTCTAATAATAACTTTCTACCGGGTGTATCTCTTCTAATATCTAACGATATAGGTGATATAGCGTTAAATGATCTGCCTACAATATTCCAATTATTAATTGGTTTACCGTTTAACAAGTCACTTTTTTCTGGTAAAGGATCTAATGCTAATGCTTCACTAGCTAAGTTTCTGTTTCTAATAGAAGACCACATATCAGAGTTAAGTTCTTTCATGTGTGGGTTAATCCATTTACCAAACTCATTACGAGCACCAGCTAACGGAATACTATTATTAAGTAAATTAGCTGTACCTCTAGTTAAAGCACCGGGTTTCATTTGTGATATCTGCATTAATTGATCTAATCCAGACATATATGTTTTACCTTGTAAACCTCTACCTACAACAAATGCAACTGCTTGCAATCTTTTTTCCGCCCATTCAGAACCCATAAGCTCCATGTTATCACCAATGTCAGCAATAGTAGAGAATATAACGTTGTATGGTTCAAGAGATCTGTAGTCAAATCCTACATCACCTATATAAAAATGATTAGGTTTCCAACCAGCATTCATCCATTGTTGTTTAAGTTGTCTATCAGCAGGACCATTACCACTTAATTGTCCTCCCATATACATCATACCAAAAGTACCTACAACAGCAGAACCCATAGCTTGTCTACCTGCAAATAAACTTCTTGCAGCTTTTAGATCAGCAGCATTCTTAATACCATACTCAGCTAGTTCTGTAAAATCAGTACCTTTGTGTGTAAGTATTGCAATAGATTCTTTATGTAATGCACCTATTAATGGTGTGTTTTTATATGTAAAGTTAAGACCGTTAACACCAGTTCTAGCAAATAAATAAAATGGTTTAATTAATGGTATGTTACCAAATAACTGATCCATCTTACCTGCTGTACCCTTTAACTCAGATGTTAAAGTAGCTTCTCTAAATTGCTTTTCTAAGAAAGAATCTGCAGCCATATTGATATTACCATCACCATCTAATAGATTACCGTAATGTAAATCTTCGGCTTTTTTTAGCATTTCAGGAGTAATCTTAGCAAAATCATCTCCTACTTCTTCCATTGCTTTACGCATTGCAATTTCTTTAGACCTAGATCTTACTAATAAATGTTTAAAAGTATCATCAACTGCAGCTAATGCACGAGGTGACCATCCAAATAATTTATTATTAGTTAAATTTCTAGTAATATTGTTTATATAAAACGCTGCTTTTTCGCCATCTGTACCACGTTGTTCTACATGAATACGTTTAGCTTCTAATAATTTATCTGTTTCAGTATCTACTTCAGTAAATCTAGTCTGTATATCTGCAATGTTTGCATTAAATTTAGCATTCCATTGTCTTTGAAATACTTGATATGCTTCAGGTATAAGTTCAAACTGACCTTTTAACTTAGCCATAGATGCTTTATAAGTTGCTACGTCGTTTGTAAATGGTAAACGTATAGCTGCACCAAATGCTTGGTTAATAGTATTAAGGTAACTGTTTACTGTAGTACCCATCAAAGCTCTTAACGGAGTTTTAGGACCACTAAGTATACTCTGTACCATGACTTTTTGTAAACCTTTTATTAGTTCACCAGTTTTTACTTCACCATTAAACTTACCACCAACTATCTGTTGCTTCATAAATGCATCAAAATCTTTCCAGTTATGGATATCGTTAGAAACTTTAAATACGTCTAATACGGCTCCAGCAAGCTCCTCATCGCCTGTTTCACGCATCATGGCTGTCATTGTATTAACAGCTTCTTTTGTCTCTGTTAGAAGGCGTTTAGACTGTGCTTTAGATGCTTTGTTTAATGCTGCTATATCCTTAGGTGTAAGCTTACCACCTTTGGCTTTTAATAGTGTATCAGCTTGACTCCAAATAAATTGTGTTCTTTTTACTTGATGTAGTGCTGCAGTTAAATTATCTGCAACGTTTTTCATTGGACCATCTGTAGCAAATATATCAGTTTTACCTACCATCTCACTAGATGTAGCAGAAAGATCTCTTAATTGCATAAGAAGACTTTTCATAACTGCATTTTGTACATCAGTATTTTGAACTGCCCAACGGTCAACCTCAGACATCTTAGTCCAATTTTTCTTTAGTTTAACCTCATTATCTAAGAACTCACCAAAGAAAGTTTTAGGATCAACAGTAGATGCATCTCTACCTAATAGAGTTTCTTTAATATCATCTAATGCTTCCTCTGATCTTTTACCTATAGTCTTATTACTAGGATCTATACTATCTAAATATCTTTGATAGTTTTCATCAGCAACTAAACTTTCACCTTGTTTAGAAAGTTCAGCGTCATTTATACCAGACTTAGCTGCTTTAGCCATATCTGTTTGACTGACTACTGAGTTAGTACTTCCTTTTTTACCTGTAAATTTAGTATGTTTAATTTCTTGTATATCTTTTATGACCTGTGTAAGACCATCTCTAGCTTTAGTTAAACCTTGACCCATCATTTTAGAGCCATTTTTATATGCACCATATGCTCCTTTTAGCATACCATCAGACATATTTTCTTCTGTAAATGCATTTTTAAATCCATCAGCTAGTTTATTTGCTTGTTCTTGACCAGCTTCTGCTAAATCTTTTAACTGTTTCTGTTGTTGTTCAAACCAATATTTTTGATTAACAAACTCAGAATCTAATTTAGTAGAGAAAGATTTTGTACTAACAGCAAATTGATCTAAGTTCTTCTGTCCCCAACGTGTGGCTTGTCCAGAAACCTCAGGTAATTTACCTAATACTCTTTGACCATTTGAAAATATTGATTTACCAAATCCACCAATACCTACGACACCCATGGTACCATAAGCTGTTTCAGTAGCTATAAAATCTAATTGTTTAAATAATGGTGAGTTAATACCTTGAGCAATTTGTTGTGCAAACATACCACTTTCAGGATATTGTTCGAGTATTTGTTGGAAAAAACCATCTTCTTGTATCATACCTCTACCATCTTCTTGTAAGTTAGAAAATGCTGCTAAAGGTAAATCAGATATGAGAGTTGTTTTAGCACCACTCTTTACCATATTTAAACCTTGAACTATTTTCTGCCTACCAAAAAATCCTGTAGCTGGTTTTATAAATGTTGTACCAACTGTTTTTGTTCCAATATTACTAACTGCTACAGCTTTACCACCACTAAGGGTAGGTTTTAAAAACATACCTGCTCTTATTAAAGCTGGAGTTTTAGTTGCCATTAATCCTTTTCCTACAACACTTGCAGCACCACCAGTTAAAATAGTAGGCAATGCCCAATAAGCTGCTTCGTATGTAAGAAAGTCACCTGCAGATCTAGCTATGTTTTGGTTAACTAGATATTCTAATGATTGTTCGTTTTTAGTTTGTAGTAACCTTTCATCTAAATCAGAGTTTTTAGTTAGTAAAGATAAATCACCTTCTCCTACTGCAGCACCAATACGTCCTGCTGCCTCTAATCCTAAACTAGATAAATCAAATAAAGCTCCAGCTGCATTTTGTCTTACACCTTCGCCAACGTTACCATTCATACCAAACCAACCTTCTTCACCTTCTCCTACTTCAGACAAAGCATGTCTTCTTCTAAGGTTAATATATCTAGCCATGTTTTGACCAGCACCATTCTGTTGCCATAGTGCTTTAGCTCTAGACATCATAGTAGGATTTTCTAAACCTGCTAACCACTCAGCTGTAAGCTGTGCGTCAACTTCTGGGTTTAATCTTTTAAGTTCTGGATCCCAATCTTCGTGGTTTGTAGTATCAAAAAAATCGTCATATGTTACTTCACCATCTCCATTATGATCATATCTAGCTGTAAGTTCAGGATCATTTTTAATCATATAAAATGCTTGAGCTTGTTTTTCTAGATTATTACCATCTTTAAATAGTTCATTTAACTGACCTTCTTTATCTTCTAAATATCCATAATTTAATTTTAATGCTCTTCTTGCTCCTTCTGCAGGTAATTTACCACCATAAGCTGCCATAAGCTGCTCATCTGATATCATGCCATTTTCGTCAGGAGTAAAAAACTGAGATTTAGGTTGTGGTTGTGGATCAGGTTCCGGGAAAGGATTCTGAGTTTCTACTGCTGTAGGTTGTATATTTTCTTCAGGTGTTAGTTCTTGTTGTAATGCTTCAGTTTCAGCAATCTCTTCGGGTGTACGAAAATCTTCTTCAGGAAATTCTTGTGTAATTTTTTCTATTTGATCTTCATAACCTTCTACCTCGTAAGTGTCATCTGTTTTACCTACAGCATCAGGTTGTAAATTTAAAATGTCCATAAGTAATTATTGTAAAAAAGGTAACACTTCTTCAGGATCATCCCAAACTGAGCTAGGGATTTGTGAATCAGGAAAAGTATCTCTTAGTAATTGATATGCATATATAACGTTTTGTTTAGTAGGATTCTGTTGTGCACGTTCTACAGCTTTAATAATAGGTTGAAATTTTTGAGGGTCAGCAATAGTTTTACCTTTCTCATCTTTACCTTCATATAAATTATATAACTGTGGACGTTCATCTGGCCACAATCCATCGTGACCTACAGTTTTTAACTGTGCATCTACTAGACCCATCCAGTTAATATTGCGACCACGTGCTAAACCTTGATAATAACGTACTGCACCTTTGTCTTTTAGAACACCTTTACTGTGTCCATATTTGTTTATGTTGGTAATAATAGTATCAAGTTGTTTTTTACCATATGTACCACCAATAGGTTTCTCAAAAATAATATTAGAGTCATTCATTAATTCTCTTTTACCTTTAGCAATTTCTGCTACTCTAATTTTACCTTGGTTTTGTTCACCTTTAATAAGAAAATCCTCACTAACATATTGAGGTTTTCTGTTTTCTTGATCAGATTTTTTAATGTGATATATAACACCTTCAGAGTTTGGTATGTCTTCGCCAGTTTCTTTATCTTTAACTGACTCTGCATTTAATGCATAGTAACTAGCTTCTCTTTGTGAGTAACCCATAGCTACATAATTATTAAATTTTTGAATATAATCTTCTTTTGCATTAGCTAATGCTATTTCATATTCAAGAGTCTTTTCATTACCTTTAAGACCCATACCTTCAAATACTGTGTTAAGTGCAGCAGATATTTGTTTATCTCCATCAAACTGAGCAATAGAAGATTTTTCTAATTTACTAGCTTTTTCTCTAAATTCTACAGCTGCCTGAGGATGAAACTGATCTAACTGAGCATTAGATATATAGCCATTTTGACTAGCCATCAATGCTTTTATTTCTTGTGTATCTTCTCTCTGATCTCTCATGGTAACTGTTTCATAGTTAGTTATACTAGATGGTATAGGTAGACCTATGCTTCCAAACTCTCGTTTGTATTCATTTACTCGTTGAGTAGATAGATTACCTTTTCTAGCTTCTTCTATAAATTTAGCTTTTAATGTAGTACCAGCTGACTCTAAGTTTTTTAACTCGTTGTCAATCTGTTTTGTATACCCATCTCTAATAGCTTGTTTTAGAGTAGCAACTTTACCCGGCCAATGTTCAGAGTATGTTGTACCTTTCTTAGCACCTAACTGTTTAGCTAACCTATCTGGCATAGGTTGGTTAAGTATTTCAGCTGCATATTCAGGATCGTTTTGACTAATACCTTCTTGTACTATAGTAGCTTCTAAAGCTTTCCATGCACCAGCATTACCAACTATATTATTAGATCCATCTACAGTAGCAGCAGTTTTTACTAAATAATGATGTATATCTTCACCTGTTTTTTGACTGGTTTGCCAAGTTTTTTGTGCTATACTTCTAGTAATAGAAGATGCTTCTATATTATATCTTTGTCTATATTTAGCTGTAGAATCTTCTTTAGCTTTTTGTATAGCATCATTAGTGCCAGCTAGTTTTAATAACTCTGGAGAAAACTTATGTAAACCTGCAGCTCTTTTAATATCATTAGCTACAACCTGTATAGCAGCTTCTTTAAATGCTATACCGTGTATATTATTATCGTGTAATTCTTTAGGTGTAAAATTTATACCTTGAATATTAATAGCTTTCTCACTATTCTGCATAGCATGAGCAAGTTTGTCAGGAAACGTATCATTAAACATACGTAACTTTTCTTTAGCAAAACCTACCTGTCCCCAAGGAGAAAGTTGTGATATTCTATCTGCATCAGGATAAATATCTGGACCTGACATCTTAAGCATTTCACCTTTGATTTCATGGTACCTAGTATCTGTGTCTGTTAATGTAGATAGTTCTTTTTCTAATGCTACTAACTTTTCTGCATTTATTTCTTGTGCTTCTTGAGCTGCTATTCTACCTTTTTCTAATTTTTCTTCTATATCTTTTTTTCTCATCTCTTTTAATGTAGATGAAAATGCAGATAATTGATCACTTAATTGACCAGCTTCCCTTATACCACGATTACCCATGGTGTTAGCCATAGCTGTGCGTTGAGCATTGGCTTGTTGAACGTTAGCTCTTTCACGAGACCTCATACGTTCAATATTTTGATTGTATGATGATGTCATTATTTAAAAGTCCTTATTTCATGTCCAAAGGTTGGATCTATTTGAGTATCAAAGGAAGGTGTATTTACCTTAGGAGCTTTCCCAGCTTTAAAGTCTTGATAACCTCCTACGGCACTACCAGCTAATCCTAGTATTAATCCAGCTGACGACTTCTTCGGTTCCAGTTCTGGAGCCATCGGCGTCACACCATGTATAGGTGCAAATCTAACTTGTTCATATAAGTCACGTGATTTAGACGCTGACGATTCTCTAGACATATCTTTAGCAACTATTGCTTCTTCTTCAGACATCATTAGATTATGTAGTATTTCAGACTTTTCTTGTCCTAATTTCTTAGCACTTTTACCTGCTAATCGAGCTGCAGTCCTACCTGTTTGTGTACCTGCATACTCATTTTCATACATTTTTACAACAGCTTTTTCTATTTTTTGATCAGCTTGGGCAAATAATCTATTTAATTTTTGATCTTCTTGAGTCCATTGATCTACCATAGCTCGATAAACATCATCTTGTTTGATGTCCTCAAGCTGCATATCATTACGATATTGAGCACGATCGAACATTACTTCCCGATCGTATAATCTGTTTTGTTCTTGATGGTTACGTAGCTTTGCACGGTTCCTGCCAGCTATGGCATTATTTTCCGCTTGATGTTCTGCTACTTGACCGGCCATTGATAGACCGGTTGTTATCATTGTTACTGGTTCGCACACGGCAAAATTCTATAAAGGTTAATTTGTTAGGACCATGTTGAAGTTCCCGTAAGAACTTAAATCCTAGAAACTTTAGAAGTTTTAGATGAGCGGTATTCCGTTTATCTACAATGTTCCAAAGGAGTTTCTCTTCTCTACTTTCTATAAATCGTTTAGCTTCTCGTGCAAAGGTGAGAGGATAGTCATGTATAGCTGGGGTACATAACATCCAAATTTTACCACCCTCCTGTACACCGGCTAATCCGGCAGTCTTGCCGTTAGGCACGTTAAAGTAAACTGTGTCTCCATTAAAAGCAGCAAATGGTATATACCAGCGTGGGAAATGGCCGTGACCCTCCCATACTTCTCTATAGTCATCTGTACGAAGATTAGAGGCAACCTCGACGGCAGCCTCCATTGTAATTGGGTGAATGTATTTAGACACGTTGATAATATCTTGGTGAGTAATCCCCTTCCCAGTTCATTGAATGTAAGGTTGCTGGTGAGGGATGGTTAGATTTTATAAATACGCTTAGGTTTGTATTCCTATCGTATACTGGTATTGTATGTATATATCCTGACGCTATCGCTGCTGTACTAGCATTTATATTATCGTATTCTTTTGATTCTACTGTGTATGTATAGTCAGCTCTACCTTTACGTTTGAGTGTTACATCTAATACACCTACATCTCCAAAGTCAAAGTTCATTCTATGTAATACAAGAGATCCTCTAGTTTCAGATCTAGTCTTCTCACCTTCTTGTCTGGTAACAAATACCTTAGGTAACTCTATTTCAAACTCATACTCAAAACCAATAATTACATCTGTATTAACAGACACATTAGACGCACCAGCTTCGGTAGATGTCTTCCAGTTTCCGGGTAAAGTAATTGTTTGGTTAGGAGCTGTACCTGTAATAGCAGATGCTGGGATATCATAACTTTTACCAGCTGCGTCACTCGGTGTTGTACAATAAGCCGTGAGTGTACGAGTGCTATAAAATCCTGCACCTAAAGTAAACGTTGTTACATCATTAACTGTATCATATGTTAATGCAGATGATGCAAAAGTTTTTTTAGTATCTAAGTGTACACGGTTTTCATCTGGAGGTTCCCCTATCATAGGAGTTGCTGTTGACAATTTTATGTCAAATTTTTCTAGTGTATATGTAGAACCTGTATTTAATACAACAAAATATTGATCATCCATCATGCAATGAAAGATAACATTATTAGGTAATGTCCATCTAAACCATGCAGACTGAGCACGAGTATCTCCAGCTTCATAAAACTTATAACCCCATACTTCATTAGTTGCAGTATGTAATGTACTATCTACTGAAAATAATAAAAGTTGGTTTTCTGTAGATGCGGTTACATTGGTTAAATTTTGTGGAAATAACTCTGCTATAATTTTACTTTGTTCTACAACTGTAGGTTCGTTTCTGGTAGAGACATCTGATATTTCATAGAACCTAGCTTCACGTGCGGTGTTGTTTAAAAATCCTATTGTAGTTCCTAACGACACAGGATTACTATCTGAGTTAAATGCATAAGATGCTGCATACGTTATCTTAGCTGTTTCAGGAGTAAGCAAAGCTTCTGCTCCAGAACTTAGCAAGAACTGTTCACTAGCACTAAAGATAACTAAACCTCCAGCATTTTCAACAGCATCAAACAATCGAGTAGGATACGTTGAACTAGATTGTAAATCAATAGGGTCAGCGTTAGAAATAGCCATCGCAGTTTTTACCCAAAAATTATAGAAATCATTTACCCTAGATAGGATAATATTTTCTTCACTAAGTAAAGCTATTCTATTTCTAAAAAACACCATTTTTTGAATACGATGTCCTACAAACGACGGTTCACCATTTGTTATGTCATCTCCTACGTCACGTTTACCCCAGTCTGGATAACCAAATTGAAATGCACCGTTAGGATAGGATTGAGCTGAACCACCATTAATCGCAAATGTCCCGGGAAGCACTCTAGTGAGCTTCAGAGGCATTGTTGTGTTGTCAAAGGTAGTTGTTATCCCCGGCTCTGCACACTCTTCCCACACGCCCTCTCCGTAGCGAACTGGGTGAACTGTGACGTTACCACTTGTTGTACCTGAGGAAGCATCTGTTACTGTAAATGTATTTGTAGCTACGTTAGCAATAGTATAATATCCATCACTACCATTACCAGATGTTACATCTAAGATAACTTGATCACCATTACTATATCCGTGGTTTGCTAAGGTTACAGTTATAGTAGACCCTGATCTAGCATATGTAGCTGATTTAGTTAATGGATCATCTTCTGTATCTGTTACACCTTCAGCATAAAACTTAAGGTAGTAATCATCCATATCTTCACCACTATTAACTATACGTACAGTATATCCATGACGACATACACGTGGTAAATCAGCTATATTATTTGCTTCAGTTGTAGTTACAGTCATCAACTGTTTTTCTGGTGATGTTACACCAAACGGTGTAGCTCTATATAAATGTAAACCATTTCCAGAAATAGTTGCTGTAATACCATGACCACTAATACTATCTAATGTTGATTTAATATCACCTAATATACCATTAGACGATACATGTTCGTCAGCACTAGATGATGTAGGAGCTGGGCGTACCGCTGCTACGTTAGCTCTAGATATAACATTTACATGACTTTTAACAGTAGTTGTAGTAGTTACACCTTTACTAGATGTATGTTGGTGTGTATCATTTGTTGTCCAATTTTCACCACCAAACTGTAATTTTACATAACATTGATAAGTATCGTGATATCTATCAATAGCTTCAGTATCACTATGGTTAGAATCTACCTGAGGTGTACAACGTGTGTCCATCTCATATCTAAGATTAGCTTTACCAGTTGCACTATTATTAGGAGGTGATGTATCACATTTACTTGTACCTGTTTCTACATTAACAACCTCTCTACCTGCTCCTTGGCAATCACCATTACTGGTGCCACTATAACTATTAATGGTACCAACCGAAAGAGAAGTGGCTCGAGGATACGTAATAGTATCATTATTTGACGGATCATATATATCTAAAGCATATTGTTTACCATAAGATATAGTATCTAATGATATAAAAGCTTCATTTAACTGAGGAGGTGCTTTATCTGCAGCATCAGTTTTCATTGCTACAGTTTTTCTTCTATTAACAAAGAATGTAGTTTCGTTAATAGTCATAACCTGTATATCAGAAGATTTTTCATCTGATAATGCAGTATTATCTAAGTAAGTAGCTTTGTTAGTACCTGCTACATACGCATAATCTACGGGTATTTCTACACCGTCACTACATCTCCATATTTTAACTGCACCATCTGCACCACATTGACCTATATACTGTTCTTCATCGTTAGTATATATGTTAAACCATTTAGTATGTGGATCTGTTGATGGAGTTATTGTATTTACTAATTGACTTCCCGGACGTTTTATAAGTTGTCTTACAACATCAGGAACGCCATTAACTAAGTCTACTACTTGACCCGGAACTTTTTTTTCATCAGGTTGTGTAGACATACCTAATACGTAACTAGGTACTTTCTGTGTAACACTTGCCATTAACGTCTAAGCATTCTATAAGGTTTATAAGATTGATATGCAGAATCATCCGGCCATCCCATAAAGTTATGGTCACCCTGATTGCATTCATATTCCATACACGCAGCTCTAGCCTGTGATTCAAAAGTTGACATCATTTTCTGTAGTTCAGCGTTGGAAACTAATTG
>CEQT01092354.1_pt1 | contig 16525 bp, 25 predicted proteins | sample 530951 | NCBI WGS metagenome assembly CEQT01 (sample SAMEA2621132, study PRJEB7988) | marine metagenome | biome: marine biome (ENVO:00000447); feature: surface water layer (ENVO:00002042); material: "saline water (ENVO:00002010), including plankton (ENVO:xxxxxxxx)" | depth 5 m
ATTGATCACCTGTTCCTCATTTTTATGCAAACGTATTATCCTTCTTGCATCATCAAATGCAATGGCATGATTGTAACCTTTCCAAGAATGTTTTTCTGCAAAATTGTTTTGTTTTTTTAATCTATGAGGCATTTTCAACATATAATTTAATCTATATTCTACAAAATTTGAATTTAGATCTATGAAAATAGTTTGTGTATCTTGCAAAGAGTCTATGAAATTTTGTAGTGTAGTTGTATTATGAGAAATAATTTTGTGTGTGTTTTGTGCCAGCACTCGCAAAAATCTTGTATCTTGATCATTTGCAAAAGCTCCTGTATGTAAGATATCACTTTTATTTTGAAGGCCATAATTGAAGTCAGTCTTTGGTTGATAACCAATTAACACATGACATAAGAAGTTTCCAAGACAGCCTGCCTCATATTTTACACAAATCATAATCAGTCAAAATAGTTCTCTCTTTGTCCTTCACGCAATAGATCAACTGTTAAACAATGAACGCCGCCATCCCAAAAATAGCGATGTCTTTGTTTCCAAATAATAGGTTCAATTTTATGTTTCTTTAGAAAATCAAATACCACTTTGTTATAATTGTTTACAATAACCATTTCTTCATTTATTGATAACATGTTTACATCAAACACAGTTTCCTCAACATAGCCAGTCCATGATTTTAACCATTCGTTGACAAATTTAATAAAAATATCATTCTCCTCCTGGCCAGGTACCCACCATCTACCTCCCACTTTTTCTTTAATATCTAAAAACGGCGATACTTTATTCCAACTTTGATCTGGCAGATATAAAATATCCCATCCAGGAAAATTTGTTTTGTAATCTTGAATATCTAAAAGTGTTACTATCACTCCAGGCTTTAAGCATGTAAAAACGCCATCGGTGTGTCCATTACATCTAGTTTCGATGAGTTTATATCCATCTTTCTTCCAAGCTTCAACATAAACTTCTCTGCATCTGGTATCAAGATCTGGTGGTAAGATTATTCTATCACCTAATTTAATACAGTTGGCTCCGCTTACATAATTGCCATCAATGTTAACTGTTTCATTAGGTTTCCAACAAGTGTTGAATTGGTTTTCATAATATTCTACATCAACAATATTGTGTATATAATCCCATACAGGTAATGTTGATATTTGTAGGCATTTATTTCCTAATGTTAAAAACTCACCTCTAGGTTGAAGTGGGGGATATTGGAGTGCCTTGGGATTGTCTAATGACATATATTTTGTTTCATTTGTAAATGGATGTGGTTGAAACACTTCCACATCACAATCACGTAATATTTTTTTAAGTTCTTCTAGATCTTCATTAGTTTCATTTAGTATTTGTTGTAATGGAAGTTTCAGATCTTTATTTTCTATGAAATCAAAATAGTTTTTATCCCAGGCTTGTCCTACTAAAATTTTTTTTAATTGTTGGAACGGCGAGTGCGTATTGATTTTGACCTTAGTCATACAAAAATACTTATTGCTTATTGCCTACGTTTCATTGCAGACTTGGCCATCTGCTTCACTTTATCTGTGGATCCTTGGTTATCAAAATCCATTTCTGGATTATCTTCTGCTTCTTGATCAGTTTTAATTACAATTTTTTCTTGATTGAAATCAGCAACAATGTTTTTCAATGCTTTGCCTTGGTCATATAATTTTTTGAAAACATCATAATTGAATGCAGGATATCCTGTGTTGGTCATTAAACTTTGTACAGCATCAAAACTAATCTCAGAACTTTGATCTCTCTCATCTGCATCACCTTGCATGTTTAGCAATGTGTTGACCAATGCCGATTCTAAATCTTTATCTTGATTGAATTCGTAAAATCTCACGGGCTTACACTCCCGCTAATTTGCCGAAGATTCGATTTGAAGTTTCAAAAACTTCTTTGGATTCTCTTTGTTCTCTACCTTCAGGTTCCGTACCGCCTGCTTCAGCATCAGAGGCCCCAAACTCATCTGATTCTTCGTCAGTGTCTAATGAGTCTAGGTCAGTATCCATATTCATTGAGTCATCTGCGCCGATGGTATCAGTAGCAACTTCTTCTCCGGTCAATATCCTTACACCGTTGTCGAGTTCCTGTCTTGTAGTCGTCAGTGTTGCTTCTGCCTGCTCAATTGCTGGCTGGATTTTTTGTAAGAATGCATCTGCTTTATCTGCACCCATTTCATCTCTGATTCTGTCTGCTAGTTCTAACATACCTTCTGTTTTCATTGATGCTAGATCTTCCAAGTAACCTGTAACCTTGTCCATCATGTCCTTGGCAGCTAAAATTAATTCTGATTGTTCTTCTACACCTTCTTTTGCAATTAATTTTTTAATTGTATCTTTATCATTTGAACTCAAAGGTTGATTCTTTTCTAATTTGTCTGTTACAGATATCGCGTCTTGTGCTGCTCTTTTTTCCATTGCGCCATATTCCGTTATAGCTTGGTTCACAATATCTAACATCATTTGATTTTTTTGATATGCGTCATCTTTAAGCTCTTGGCCAAAGTGTGTATTTTGTGTAATGTTGTGTATTTTTGTTCGTATATGATTAGCTGTATCTTCTAATTCTTCTTTAGTAAACTTACTTAAATCCATTGTCTGATTGAATCTTGTTTCGAATTCACTTAAAAGAGACTCTGTAGTAACGGGTTTTGTAAGTTCTATGCTTTGCATAACATTATTTATACTTATACCCTAAACGTTTGTTGAAAGATTTCCTGTATGCGGGCTTTGTAATCGTCGGCTAAATGATGTGCATCTTCTAGTCGCTGTAAATATATGACTTCCATCTCTTCGTTATGTTCCTTTTGGGCTAATTTAATCATACTTTTTGCACTGTGTATTTCAAAAAGTTTTGAGGCAAAATGTGTATCGTAATTAATAACATTTTCTGGAGCTTGCTTTCCTTCAGCAATATGGTGAGCAATCATTATGGCACTCTGTTTCAATGACACGTCCTCATATAATATTTTGGCTTCAAGCATGTCAGCCACAACATATACATATCTTGTGCCTGTTGACTTTTTAGGGACAATAGCAATGTTGCCAATGAGGATGCCTTTAGAAAATTGTTTTGGTAAATGTCTAAAAGGTCTTTTAGCTTCTTCCTTCCGAACTAGTTCGGCAAGCTTGTTTTTCAGCCCATAAGCTTCGATCTGTTTGACAAGTTCTTTTTTATTTCGTATAGCCATTTCGCATAAATCTTATGCGTCTATTTAAAGTATATTGAACCCCAATGTCAAGTTTTTTACGTACAAAGATAGCCTTATCAGCTAGAGTCTTTGCCATTTCCATATCTTCAGGATGTAGGTCAGTATTTTTAAAAGTGCCTGTTTTAAAACGCCTAATAAAATCCAACTGTTGTTCGGTCACATAAACTTTGACCTTAGGTGCTATTTGTATGAACATAAAAATGATTGGTAATATTAATTATATTAACCAGGAAATTTCATTAGGATTACTGCTACTGTTGAGAGTAAACCTGCAATTACTGTTCCTGCTGTTGCGATTATAGTTTTTGATTGCGACTTATGGCCTTGTGTCATTTCTTCATTCATTTTTCCTAGTCTAACTTCGATCGCTGATAATCTGTCATGAAGGCCTTTGTATCTTTCACTACAAAGATCTACGTGTGCTTCTAAATTTTGTTTTTCTAAATCAGTTGTACTCATATAATTTCTTATCTCACTTTTGAGGTTTTGCACCTCGAATATTAGAGCCTGAAATTGTGCCTGAGTCATTGCCTGTGTGTGCCTTAAAATTATTAATATGCGCCGTAATCATTATTATTTATTATATTCTCCAGCGTATGAAAAGTAGGTGTTTATTATATCACCTGTCAATGCGTTCACAACCTTTTGTTTTTGTGTCACAGGGTTCAATGTAGGCTGAGCTAAATTTTTTGTAATAAAAGTGCTGATTGGAAAGTGTGCAGTTTCTTTGCATTTTGTATTAATGGGTACCAGATTGAAATCATCTATAAGCTGCCCTGTATGATCATTATCATCTCCGTAAACACCGCTTTGTTCAACAAAAAATCTAAAGTGCCAACTTGTTTGTTCTCCTTCATAATACTGTCCAAACGCTGTGTTTCCCAAAGTGCTTTTCAATTTTTGTGGTGGATTCTCCCACGTAATGTTACCCCTAATTTGTAGAAGTTGTATCAAAGTATTAAAATTGGAATTCTGATTCTTTGCAATTATAAGAGTGTCTTTGTTGTGTATAAGCTCACCGTCGGCACCTTCGAAAGGAAATTGTTGTTGTAATTTACTATTACTAGTAATATCAACTAGAGTGTGTACACGAAACTCATACATGCTAAACTTGGTTTTCTACTTTTTCCCAATATTTAAAATCAGGTTCTAAATATTCATCTAATCGCTTTTGGTACTCTGGATTTTTTTTGAGCCATGCACGTAATTGTTTCACTCCTTGATCCAGCATTTTTTTCCTATCAGGAAATGTATCTTCTAAGTTATGAACCATTTCTAATTTGCCATATTGTCTTAGCCTATGCTTACGGCAAAATTTAGAAAATCTTTCTGCTAATTTATGATCACCTTTGATGAAATGTTTTATTCCTTTAACTTTATCTAGCGTCACATGTTGGGCAATTGTAAATCTATCAAAGTGCGGCCATTGCTCCATAATTTTTTCATTATCCCACCAAGAGTAATACGGTAAGCAAGTCATCCATTCTTTGACTCCTTGCCACCAACGAGTTTTTGGTTCACGTATGACTGCAAATATTTCAGATTGATCAGCGTTGTCTTCTATTGGTTCGCTTTGTAAAAGTGCATCACCGTACTCGGTCATCATCCATCTTCGCATGGTTTTAGACAAGTCACCATCCGGCAGATCAAAATATCTCATGCGAGGTTCATGTTGATCTACACTATCAGTTGGCACACAATATACCAAAGGACTTGCATCACGCAATTTACTTGCAGGATCAAGTATGATCGATATTGTTTGTTCTATTGGTGTTGGCATAAGAATATTTACTCAAAAGAAAAAGGGCGAACCTAATTAAAGATCCGCCCTTTGGTAATATTAAATGATAATATTATAAAATATTATGCATCACCTCTTTGGTCAAACATTCCAAACACAGCGTCTACACCTGCTGATGTTGCGCCGTCTGCTGGAAGGAATCTAACTTTAACTTGAACTGCACCTGCTGAATCTCCTACATCTATTCTAGCTAGAATGTCTGTTTCAATATCAGCTTCAGCATCAGCAATCACTCCTGGATCACTTGAAGCTGCTTGGTCTGGATCTAAGTTAATGTCACCGACTGAGTCTGCGTCGTTGAACTGACCTGGTGTTCCTTCAACTATAAATTGATAAGAATCAATAGAGTCGTTAGCTGTAATTTGTGCAACTTCAGATGCATCATCATCTGTTGCTTTTGCAGCTAATCTGTATGACTGAGCAAGTAAAGTACCAGTGTTAAGCACTGCGTCTCTTACTTTTTGAAAAGTAGAGTCTTTAGTGTCTGGAGTACTCGCTGTTGAAGTAATACCGTCATTAAAGATACACTCGATAAAAGTAAGACCTTTACCATTGAATGCTTGTCTTCTTGACATGTTTGTTGTTGCGTTACTTGTAATGGGCATTTTATCTCTCCTATATTAACCTATTATGCTACCTGAGTATCACTTAGATCTCTGTCACCCGCTGTTGCAGAACTAATAGTTGCTGTAACTTTGTCTGGTGTCAAGCCATCAAGTGCTCTGATAGCCGCTTGTATAGCCGCTACTGTTGTAGTGCCACTGATTGTGTCTAATGCATCCGCTCTAACCATGTAAGTCTGCTCAGTGTTTGAGTTTCCTAAAGCACCGTGACCTAAGATGTTAACACCTTGGTTTTGGATTGCTTCCATAGATAGTTTAAGTCCAGCGGTTGCTGCTGATGCAGTTGAATGCGTAATTTCCGAATTCATTGCACTAATGTAATCAACAGTTATAAAGTCAACTCTACAACCCTCACCTTCGTGTGCAAGGTTAGGTGTTTGAAAGTTTCCTGGTCCACCTGCTGGTATTGTTCCGTCGTAAGCCATAATAAAATCTCCTTATGATTATGATACCACGTTACCTAAAGCAACACCTAATTTAGTAGCCGTTGCAGTGGCAGATGATAAGTTAACTGAGTCTACAGTTCCTAAAGCTCTGAGAGCAGTTTGTAACGTGCCAACAGAAGAACCATCAGTTGTTGTTGTTAATGTGAACGCACCTGTACCTGAAGTTGCAGGAGATCCAACAAATGAATCTGCTTGCTCAACGATAAAGTTTTGTTCTGTATTGGAGTTAATCAATGCACCTGCACCAACTATGTTAGCGTAAGTACCGATTGTTTTTTGCACTAGATCTCTTGTAGAATCTTTAGCAGTTTTAGCGTTAACTGCACTGATCATATCTACAATAACAAACTCTAAAGGTTTTCCTAAAAAAGTTTCATCTGTGACTACGTGAGTTGTGTTACCTTCTCCACCAGCAACACTGCTTCCTGTATATGCCATATTATATCCTCCTTTTTTCTCTGATATTATGACTATGCCTTCGCTCCGAAGACATTTGTTTATATTTATGGTAAAGATTGGTAAATTATGCTATAATATATAGAATTTGTGTTTTTATTGCTGTTTTGACACCATAACATAGTTTCTGTATTTTTTGACCTTAGAAGTTTCTATTAATTCATATCCTATTTCATAATTTATTGATTCCAGGTATCTAAGTGCATTATGATTAGTGGTTCCATTATTATAAAGTATGTCTTCAATTAAAATTACAGGCCTATATTTCATAATTGTATTTTCCGCACCTCGTAAAACAAACTCATCTGTGGGCTCTGTGTCTACCTTGATAAGATCTATGTCTGTGTATTCAAAATTATCTATCTTGTTATGTGTATCAATATAAAAAGAATAATGCGTTACTGATTTTTTTTCAATTGAAATGTTCATTGCAAATTCTTTATAAAATTTATCAAAGCAGTACACATGGTTAAATGTCCATGTGAAGTATCTTGTGAATTCTCCCCAACGACAACCTACATCAATGGCGTTTCTTTTGTGTTTTAAAAATGGTAAAGCTTTTTGATACAGCTGATGCCTACTACAATTGACACCTTGATCATTTGAATTATGATTGCCTTCACAATAAAATTTATGAGTGTGTTCATTAACTGGGTCATAGAGCTTTACAATAGCTTGATCCCAAATTGTAGGACTAGGAGGCATCAAGTTTCAATTCAGTTTCAACAACATGTGACTTGGATACATCTTTGTCATTCTCTCCAACTGTAGTGCCCATATTTCTAATAGCCGTTTCCAATGTATCTGCTGTCCAACCTGATCGTTCCATAGTAATATCAATTCTACCAGTTGATGCGTTATCTATTCTTTGATAAATTATGGTCCCTCTTTGCAATATTGTTCTAGTGATATTGTGCATTGTTTCATTAAAGCCTAATTCTGTTCTCAAGTCTACAGCAGATGAATCATCTCCAACAAGAGTAATATGAAAAAACTGTACGTCAGCGCCTGCGAAGTTATCAGTTTCTCCAATTGCATTTGTAACTTTAAAATTGTTTGGTGTTATTGGCATTTTATTCTTTATTATTTAAACAGGTACCACATTCACAAACTATGCATTTTTCACAGTTGTTGCAATGTTTATCGCAATGAATCGCACATCCACAACGATTACATTTAATTTTTTTTCTTGGCTCTGTCATGAATTGATTGTAACAGTCTTACAAATGAATAGCCACCTTGTGCTATGTCATCTATCATTTTCACCACTGGTGCATAGGCTTGTAGGATTGGAGCCGGTACTGCTCGACCTTGCTTAATCATTTGAGCTGCAATTTTAGCACGTCTAACATTGTTTGATCCAACTAATAATCTATAAGCACTTAATTCATCAGGTGTCATATCAACCCCTGGCACAGTTCTTTCTGCATCAATTACATTATCAAGTTCTAATTTTTGTTTGTCAGCAAACTCTTGTGCTTTTCTTTGTAGGTCAGTTCCAGATAGTTTTGCTTTTAAGGCCTGTAACAATCTAGTGGTGGTTGCTTTTTTTCGCTTATTATCAAGTTGACTGTAGTCACTGATTGCCCTTCTCAAATTTCTATAGTCAGCATTGGCAATATTCAAGGCACTTTCTAATTTAGATAAGAATTCAAAAGGATTTCTAAAATCTTTTAGGTATCTTCTGATGGCCAACACTGGCACGGATTGTCTTTGCCTTTGTGCCATTGCAGCATTTTTATTAGCCAACTTTTGTGTTATACTAGGATCTCCTGCTACCACCGCCAACATGTTATGAAGATCATTGGATGTGGTTCTGACTCTATCAAAACTACCATATGACAAAGTGGCTCGTGCATATGCAGTTACAAATCCTGAAGTCTGATTAAAGTTCCTTAACAAAGTCAGTGTCAAAAATGAAAGATAAATTCTTTCTGTGATTTCTGTAAAAGTGTATCTTTGTAGGTCGCTTTGACGTCTTACGACACGTCCTTCTGATACATACTTTAAAAAAGGTGTTAACATACACATATTTATAGCTATTATGCAACATAACTTTATTCTAACTGATCTTATGCGTACAGGCCCGCATCAAGATTTAGAAGATTTTATTGACATGGCAAACATCCATGATCAAACATTCACTTACACCGGTGATTATTATTCTCTACATAATTTTGACTTAGACAAATATCAACGTAAATTTGCCATCATTGATTATCGTATAGATCTATGTTACCTGGCCGACAGTAAAACATTTAAAGATGACTTTATGAAGCGTGTAGAATTGCTAAAAAGTCAAGGCTTTGTTTTTATTCGTGCCACGCCATGGGAAAGTTTAAGTAACTTAAAAGAACCTGTGTTGGCTCCTGCAAACAAAAGCGGTGTTGACGGATATTATTTTCCAAATTATCCTATTGAACATATTCAATGGACAGGTGATATAAGTTGGTTTTGGTTTTATATGTATCGTCAACATCATAAAAGCATGTTTACGCCAAATCATAATCAAAAAAAATATGATTTCCTATATCTTAACAAGGGACGACGTCAACATAGAACAAGATTATTCAGCAAATTAATCAACACAACATTATTAGAAAACAGTCTTTTCAGCAATCACAACTACATACCTAAATACATTTTGCCAACTGAATATGAAGAAAACTATCCAATGCGTGGAGCAGATCAAAACATTGACCTAAAACATTACAATGATACAAAATATAGTATCATTTCTGAGACCAATGATAGCAACGATGAGATTTTTATGACAGAAAAGATTTGGAAGCCAATTTTAGCTGAACATGTTTTTATTGTGCATGGCAACCACTTGTATCTACAAAAACTACGTGAACTAGGTTTTAAAACTTTCAATAATTATTTTGATGAAAGTTATGATCTAGAGCCCGATAAAAATATAAGAATTGATAAGATAGTATCTTTAATCTCAAATCTAAAAAATACAGATTGGCAAGATTTATACCTACAAACAAAAGGTTTACGACAACACAATAAAGACTTATTTTTAAATAAAGAAAAATTGCAAGAACAAATTAATAAAACTTTAATTCGCTTTCTTGAATTTGCTGACAGCAGTCAAATTACGTCTTGAGAATCCTAACCTATCAACAAGTTTAACAGCATTGCCTGTTTTGTCAACAGCAACAAATCCTTCAGGATCTGTAACAACTAATCCATTTTCAGTTTGTGCAAAAGATCCTATGGCCATTGCTTGATTCATTTTTTTTAGAATCATGGCTTTCATCTTTTGAACCTGTTTATAAAAAGCTAACATTCTTTGTAATGGAGCCTGTAATTTAGTCAAAAATTGTGGCATTTGTTTAATCTTGTCCTGTCTTAACTGAAGTGCCTTCTGTGCCTTCAAACCAGATATTTGCTGTTGCATTCTGTCAGCATAAAATTTTCTAAAACCATTTAGAAATTGTGTGCTATTGGTTGGCAACTCTCCTTGCTTCACCATTGAATTGATGTAGATTTGAAAAAAAGGTACAAAATCTTGATTTGCTCCAAACAGATTACTAATATTTCTCGGTATATTAGTCAACAATGATTCTAGCTTATCTAATTCATTTAAAAAAATTTTGGTCTCGTCGTCTGTGAATTTGGCACTGCCTGAAACATCTTTGTAACTTGCGTTGTCAAAAAACACAGCACTATTTTTTGAAAATTCTTCTGTGTTAGCCCCAGCACTGGCATTCATATCTGCTAAAGTATCTCCTACATAAGTGGTATGAAATATTATACCCACTTTGGCTGTATCAATTTGTTTGGCCAAATCACTCTGTTCAGGCACAGCGTATGTGATTGTGTTTGGTGTAAAAGTCAGATGTGGTTTACCGTCTATGTTTTTTCTTGTAATGTCTTCGTCTGTAAAAAGTAAGTCTCCTTGATACACGCCATTCATTCCTATCTTTTTCAAATGCACTAAACATTTTAAAAGTTTTTGACCCAGCTCATCTGTGCCATGATTGTTTGCTATATCTCTCTTGGTATAATTTATTTTTGGAGTGCCTGGATTAAAAACTGATTTAGTTCCTACAAAAAATCTACCGTTGTCTGGATTAACACCACACACCACAGCAGGAGCACCGTCCCACTTAACAGATACTTGTATCGCTTCTGAACTTGTGCCCTTTAATGTTAACAAAAGGCCCCTAAAATATTCTACAACTGCCTTGCCACCTTCAAATCCATCAGTGATTATTATGTCTTCAATGTGTTCAAGGTGAGTCCTTTTGAATTCTGTTAGGACATCTTCTATCAACATTTTTAGTCCTCTTTGTATTCGCCGTCTATAGTTTTGAGATTTTGTTTTACTTCTTTATTTTCTTTTATTCGAGCAACACCTTTAGAAAATTTGGATGCATCCATATTTTTTATTGAACTGTGAAATTTTTTTTCTAATTTATATGCAGTTTCAGAATCAAAGTTTTCTTTAATATATTGCATTAATCTAATAGCACTTTCTAAAATATGAGATGCACGACTTTCAACAACATTTTCCTTATCTTTTTGGAAAGAAACGTTGCTTAACTCTTCTAATATACTTTTTGTGTGTTTTTGCATTATCAGTATTTACACTTTATTATAACATATCTTCATAATAAATCAACGTCGTTAATGCTTAATCTTGTACTTTGTATGCATAATATTCTAGTTCATTACCTTTGAACCACTCAGCATATATCCTGTTGCCAGTATCTTCCCTACATTCACGAACCCAAAAACCATATTTGTCTGCCCATTCATAGTTTTTTTCAATAGTCCATGGATAAAACCTCACACTTTCAACTCCTTTCCAAGGATGATCGCCAGTGCCTGGATTTTGTCGCCAGTATATTCTGTCACCTTTTTTACATATCTCAGATAACTTTTTTATCTGTGCTTCTACTTCATCTTCAGTTCCAAAGTTCAAACTACCTAATGCCAAATATACATTGAACTTTTGTTTAGGCACATAGTCTTCCCAACTGACAACTTCGTCGGCAAGGTCATTTGCTGGATCAATACCATATAATCTATCACCTAATTTTTCTTTGAATAAATTATAACCACAGCCAATATCTAATATTTGATCTTTAGGTCTAATTTGTTGTAAAAGTTTCCAGCCAGAGTATTCAAACTTATCATAGTCTGGCTTCCAACTGTCTCTAAAATATTCAGTTTCCGTTTTGTTCATATCCTCTTTTTTATTTCCTTTGTTAAAATTTTATGTGTTGTGTCTGTCATTACTCCTGTTATTACTAACATAGGTCTAGGTTTGTTGCTTGCGTTGGCTGTGGCGTGTGGTATATTAGGCCAATCAAATTTGTGTATATCTCCTGCTCGCCATCTATCAAACTGTTGGTTACCGTAAATTAAGAACTGGCCAGGTTCCCAATCTTGTAACATCACCATAATCCTAATAACATTATTTGGATTTGCATCTAAATCGTATAGTTTATCAATGTGCATGTTTAACACTTCACCTGTAAACTGTATGTGTAATTTAGATTTCACAGGTTTAAGAGCAAAGTAGTCTGTCATTCTTTGTAAGGTAGGACATTTTGTAAAGTCTTTCAGTCCGCGGTAAATGGTCATCTTAGGGTCGGCACCTGCTTCTCGTAAATCATTTTCTTCTGCATCTACATCACCGTCTGGTCTGCCTGTGCCTTCTCTACGGTTGCTCCAGTTTAAAGGCTTGGCATCGTTGATCACTGCTTGAACTTCAGTTTGCCATCCACCTGTGAACTTTCCTAGATGTTGAACAATATCAGTGTCTGTATGCCATTTGTTAAAATGATATGTGCTTCTTGCTTTTGCTTCTTGCCAGTTACTTGTAGACATACACGGTGATGTCCTTTTCGTTGTAATTATGTCTTATACCTTTGACAGGAAACTCTATGTCCAGTAATCTACAAAGTGTAAAATTATCATAAACCTTTGTTACTCTTTGTTTGTTATCTTTGATAAAATTTAAAATGTCGTTGTTCTCTTTTTGTATGTGTTCCCACATTTTATCTAGGTTTTCAAAGTATTGATAGTTGGGGTATGTAATATTAAATTCACCACACAGTTTCCACCATTCTAAACATTCATAATCATTTCTATAGACCATAACAATTGGATAGTTCTTTAACTTTAGCGTGTTTAATTGATGTGCGAAAGTGTGTGCTTTAACTATTCTTTTACCTGTGCCGGAGAAGGGTTTGTCCCATTCGTCTACGTCAAACTCCATCCCAGGATCCCAATATGCACCAATGTGCATGAGTTGTTTCTGTCCAGGAGTGTCGGCGTCATGCCAATACGTTCTTGCTTCTGTGTAGTCCGTATGATCAATATCTTTTGACCAGTATATGTTTTTAACAACACTACTCCATTTTGATCCAGGTGCTCCTGTAAACAAAATATACATCAAGATTCCTCACAAGCTTTTTTGACTTCTTTATCAAACTTGCCTTCTGCTGGTTGAATATATTTTTTATTGGCATCTTCTTTGAGATAATCTCTATAAACATCTGTAGGACAAAGCATTGGAAAGTTCATTTGTTTGCCAATTGATTTGATGTAATCTGCGCCATACAGGAAAAATAATTCTTGTGATATGTAATGCACAGGCACAAGATCTTTCAATTGTTGAAAGTGATCAATTGCTTGTGGTGTGGTGTGTCCGCCACGTAATCTGTTTTGTTGTGTTTCTAAAATGTTTCTGTCTCGACCTATGATTGCGGCACTGACTTCACAGTATTTTTTGGCTTCTGCAATAAATTCTACGTACTTTGGTATTTGAGGCTGCTTGTTTTTGAAGTAAGGACAGCTAATACTAGTCATATAATATTTTTCCTTATGCCAAGTTCTATCTTTTAATTTTGTTGGATCTTCCCATGCATCAGCAAACGGTTCTAGGTGATGCCCTTGCCATTCGTCCTTTAACATTGGCCAACCTTCAACTAGTGGATGCATTGTAAGTATTTTGGCAAAGAGATGGTTACCGGAGCCTTGCGGCCCGGTAACGATCAATAATTTAGGTTTTATGATATTTGTTTCTTGTTCCATTTGCTGATTGCTAATACTAACACAACTGAACCAAAGATTGCAACTAGTGTTCCTGATAATGTATAAGGTAAAGATTTAGCCAATTTGCCGTATACAAACATAGGCACACCAATTATGATAGCGATACCCATTCCATAGAACATTCCTTGTTCAGATAATAATTTAGGTTTAACAATAGCAATTAAACTTGGAAGCCATACAGCGGCTCTAAGTGTTGCAAAGAATAAGAAGATGTATAAAAGTGTGATACCTGGAATCTGTGTAATCAAAAATCCAGCTATTGCCAGTACTACCATACCAACCCTAGCATATTTGATCACAGTCTTGTCATCAACTTTCTTCTTGTATTTGTTGTAGATGTCATGTCCAGTCATGTTTGCAATAGAACTAAACTGCGAGTCTAATATAGCAACCAGTCCTGCAAACACTAAAAACACAAAGAACAAACTTGCCCATGCTGGCAAGAAGTTTGCAATCACAATAGCATTAGTTGTTCCAACCATATTGCCTGGTATCTCCATACCTGATCCTGCTCCTATGTAACCAAGCAGTCCCATCATGATAGGAATAATACCAAATATAAAGGCCGCAATCACAAACGATTTAAACACAGACTTCTTCTGTATTGCAAATGCTCTTTGATAGAATGAATTGTCACCCCATGGTCCACCCAAGTGTCCAAGAAATGCCGCTGCACCAAATGTGGCAAATACTACCCAGGCACGTTCGGTTCCAATAATGCTGGCACCGTCACCTCTCATACCACCTAGTCCTGCTTGTACAGTTTCCCAACCGCCTGCTATGTAAATCACAGCTGGTACAATTAGGATAACACCTGTCCATACAACTATAATTTTGAACATTTCTGTTATCACAGTGGCTTTTAGACCTGTTCTAAATGAATACAGCAAAGCAATCGCCGCCATTGCAATCGCAGTGTACGTGAATGGAATGCCTGTTAGCACTTCAAGAGTTTTGGATCCTGCAAGTAGATTGATTGCAAAGGCACAAGTGGCCAATATGATCATCTCTACAATGTAGATATTCTGCACTCTCTTTGAAAATTTTTCTTTAATGAATCCGGAAAACGTAAAGCCTTCTGGAAATTGTTGTCTTAGCCTGTGAGCAAAATAAGCAAAGAATGCCAGTGTCAGAAAGTTACCCAAACAGAACCAAAAGTGTCCTACAAGTCCGTTGACGTAGGCCTGTTGTGTACTGATGAATAGTCCTGGTGCCCAAAGCCATGCGGCTGCAACCGACATGGAACCTTGGAAGGTGTTCAGTTCTCTTCTTGCCACAAGGAAAGATGTTTTATTGTTGTCATACCCCCTACTATACCAGTAGGTCAAAGCAAATGCAACCAGACCGTACACAAGTAACAAAGTGTATCCTGTGCTTTGGTCAAATAGTGGTAAGTTCATATTTTTCCTTTTTGTTGTTAATTATTGTGTGTTTGATTAGTGGATTTAAAAACTGAACCGTATTTGTTTTCATACAGTTTGAGCTTCTCAGACAGCTCGTTTATAATCTGTTGATATTCAGCTATCTGCACTTGTAGGTTACCAATTTCATACTCAAGTCTTTTGTTATCTTCCTTGGCCATTGTATGCTTTATATGATCTCTTTTTGTGCTTGTTCATAGAGCTCAGCTTCACACGGCTTTTGTTTGCAGACTGTGAAGATTTTTTAGGCTTACCTCTGTCGTAAATGTTAGTTCCTAATCTCATACTTCATAATACAGTAGACAAAATTATAAGTCAACCTTATAATAGTAAATAATATTATGATCAAGTACGCTTTAATTTGTGAGTGCGACAAAGAATTTGAAGGCTGGTTTCCTGATAGCAAAAGTTTTGATAAGCAAAAGAAGGCAGGGCTGATTACCTGTCCAATGTGTGACAGCCCAAATGTAGCTAAAGCCGTAATGGCACCAAGCTTGAAACGGAAAAGTAATCAAACAATCAAGCCTGCACAATCTCAGTTAATGATGAGTGGCAAAGCCAGACGTATACTAAAAACTATCGAGGAAACTGTGAAAAAAGAATTTACCAACGTTGGTAAACAGTTTCCACAAGAAGCACGTAAGGCTGCCAAAGGAAAGCGTGACGAAAAAATATATGGCACAGCAACTAAAAAAGAGATAAAACAACTTGAAAGTGAAGGTATAGATATTTTTCCTGTGCCAGAAATCAAAGACAATTAATGAAAATAGATCCTGTTGACAATGGCAATGATTTGTTTGCCATATCAGATGTATTTCCTCCAGAACTGTTGACTAGACTACAAACTAAAAACCTAAGCCAATACAGATGGAAAAGAGAAAACATGCAAGCAGATCTATTGAGATATAAAATATTATATGATGACACTGATATCTTAAAGGAGTTTGACACATTTATAAACAAAAAAGATATAATTGACCAGTTGTCGGATACTTTCTCAACAACATTTTATGGCATTGATTGTAATTTTTGGTGGGACAAGCCTGGATATACAATTACCAATCATCCTGATAATCCTGCGGTCAAACACGTGATACAAATTTTCTTATGGCCTAATCAAACAAACCTTGGTACAATTTTCTATAACAAAGATGAAAGTGTCAGAAAACAATTTGATTACCAAGTGAATACTGGATATGCTATGAAAAATGTTTACCAAATACATGGTATGACTCAGCCAGTTCCAAAAGATTCTATTCGCTTTAGCCTATATGGCCATATAGGTTGACATTATACAATAGCTGTATTATAATATGCTATGGTTGTTCGGATAACAGAGAATGAAACTTCGGCAGCTTATATTAACCAAGGAACAAAAGGATAAAAATGTTAGAAAACATGATTAGAACTTTTTTTCCTACTACTATAAAGGAAAAAACCATGGCAAACTCAACTCAATACGTTGTGTACACAAGAAACTT
>CEQT01047526.1_pt1 | contig 16264 bp, 23 predicted proteins | sample 530951 | NCBI WGS metagenome assembly CEQT01 (sample SAMEA2621132, study PRJEB7988) | marine metagenome | biome: marine biome (ENVO:00000447); feature: surface water layer (ENVO:00002042); material: "saline water (ENVO:00002010), including plankton (ENVO:xxxxxxxx)" | depth 5 m
GAGGAAGATCCTGAGAGAGCCGCGTTACTCGGAGCTTTGGTATCGCCCGATCCATATGTCGGAACTCTTGCCGGTATTACAGAAGCTTTTGGTTATTACCCTGATCCTTTTAACCCTGATAAAAATCTACCTTCGGTGGTGGGTTCTCTTAGGGAGGGCGATTATGTTGGTGCGGGTTTAACAAGTCTGGGTGCACTTCCTATTGTTGGTGGTCTTTTTGGTGCGGCGAAGGCGGCTCGTCTTGCTAAAGCTGCACAGATGGGGGAGGATCCATCAGCCTTGACGATTGAGGGCGACCCACCGCCGGTTGCTGGTGGCGGCGGTGACTCTGCCCCTACTAATGTTCCAAGTAACACTCAAATAAAAGCGAAGAAACGGGAACTGGGAGAAGCTGCTAAAAAGGCAAAATCACCGGGCGCGACACAAGAAGAGGCGGCTCGTTTTGAAGAGTTGAAATCAGAGCTTGCTGAAATGCAACGTCTTCAAAAAGATGCAAAGCCAACAGCGGATCCTGTTGATTTAGTCCCGTCTGATAGAGCGGGAATCTCGGATCTTGGTACTAGAACTAAAGGTCAACCCTCAAGAACGGAATTTCCGATTGAGGTTGACAATGAAAGACCTATAAATACTCAGGTGTCTACGGCCGTTAGTCGTGGCTTGGATGATTTGAAGCTTCCTAAAGGAAACCTAAGTGGCGAAGAATTTGAAAAACTTTTACTAAAACAGAAGGGTGTCAATAAGGTTGCGTATGATCAATCTGGTTTAAGAAAGTTGATTGACGAGAACCGAGATAATCCAAACTTTATTGGATCTCGTGGCGACACTTCGCGTTTGTACACAGTCGATGACTTGATGAATGTGGTCAAACAAAAAAGCCCTCGGATTGGTCTTACAAGACTTACTCGAACAAATTACGAAGGTATGCAAAGACCAGACTTCAACCTTAATCAAGTCATACCAGCACCGAAAGAGGAAGAGATAGCGTTTACTCTTACTGCGCGTTATCCAGACCAGCCTTCGAATGTTAGCCTGGTGTCGGCTTCACATGGAGGAGTGTCCTCCGAAAACGCTGTCTTGCACACTAGGGTCATTCCAGGAAGATACAACCCAAATCACATCAACGATCCAGATGGCCCTTATCTACCAGTGGATATTATAGGAGAGCTTCAAGGTGATCGAGCGGTCAGGACTTTGGCAGAAAGAAACAAGGACCGCGGTATTGCAAGTTTAGATAAAGCTAACGTATTGCAAAACGCTAGACGAAGATACAGTGAAAGAAAAGATAATTACGGTCAAACCGTAAGAAACACTTTTAACACAGCAACAGAAAACTCACCTACAGCACGAAGAGTTTTCTCAGAATACATCAGTCCTTCTGGTGTGAATCCAGACGCAACGGATCAGGAAACAGATCTGGTTGCGGGTCTTATGTACTTTATCGATACGGAACTTGGACCAGATGTTACACCACAAATGGTTCGACGCCAGCTTGATGATCTTGAACGATCTTTAGATGATCCCGACTTTGTAGGAACGGCTGATGATAGAATTAGAGAAGGTTTGATGCCCGGCCGACCTCTTGCTCGGTTAGACGAAGGTGTCAGCGTGGATGCAGAAGACTTTTTTAGAACCATGAAGTCAGAAGACGGTGTTCAAGCCATTGTGGAAATGGCTAATGATCGGGCCAACACTGCTTTTGTTTTTGATGATATCAGATTGGCTGCCACTGAGGTTAACGAGGCTGTCGGTTCTATTGGTAGAGCGGAGGCAAATCTCTCGTCAACCGGAGCCAAGGACATTCTAGACCGTGATGCTATTGAGTTACTTGATGTAGATGCACAAGCATATCGGGACAAAAAAGTAAAAGTTGATGATCTTGAATCTGCTATTACCGTAGCAAAAAATGAAAAACAAAACGAGCTTTTCAGAAGTGCTAAGTTTGCCATATTCGGTCCACTCAGAAATGAGTTACCTAATACGGTGCGATCCTATGAGATCCGTATGCGAGAAACTTTCCCAGATATTTCCGATACAACTGATAATCCTTTGGGTGATGCTGCTCGTTATTTCTTTGATGCCGAGGATAAAAGTTTGGACGGTGCTCTTGATTTTATTTCAGGCGGCTCGAATAAATCTTTAGATGACATGATTGCTGCGGCCGATGATCCGATTGCAGCCAGAGCGTTGGTCAATCAGTTTAGGAGCGATTTAGTTAAAGGATTTGGATTTGGAGAAGACGCACTTCAAAAATATCGGGATGATATCGACTCAATAGCATTTATGGATGCTGAACGACTCGAAGCGATTGACGAGTTGAATACAGAAAAGGCGAGACTACTACAGAAGTTTGGTACGCAAGAAGGTCTTGATACAGGATTAAAACAGATTGACGATTTAGCTGAACGAGAGCTTCTTGTAGATCCGCCGTTCTCTAGTATTGCTGAAGGCTTCTCTCAGACATCTCAGGCTTTCTTGTCAGAGTTTTTGGCTACTAGAGTTGTGGACGAGTTGTTACTTCCTATAGCTAATACTAGTGGTTCGATTGAGTTTTTTGACATACCCGCCAATCCAATCACTAAGCTTAAAGAAGGCGTAATTTTCCCGAGTGGATCCATACAAGCTCAAGCGCATAATTTTACTCGATCAAAAGAACTGACAAACCAGTACAACGTGGGTCAGAAGACTGCGATAGATGCTTTTACGGAAAGTAACCCGGGTGTGTTTACTGTTGAAGAAATCGTTTTGGACGCGCCGAGGGCAGCAGGAGCAGATACCGATACTTCATATTTTGTTCGACTTACGCCCGAATACAAACAGAAGGTCGCAGATGTCATACAAGAGATAAGCGACGAATATCCTGATCCGTTTTCTACGAAACAAGAGTTTTTGAGAATATTTCAAGAAAAGATGACAGCCAACACAAGTGATGTAAAACTCAAGTTTGCAAAAGGCGGTGCCGTTAAGATTCATGATGGCATTGGTGCCATGGCAAGAGAGGTGTTATAAAAGACAATGTCTCAAACAGGTAGAAATACAGGCGGTATGGTTGACCCAGCGATGGGAGCGGGTGGACCGGCCATGGACACTCCCGATGACGTAGTCGTAGAGATTGAGGGACAAGCCCCCAATCTTGGCGACGAAGCTATTCAGGATCTTGTTCTTCAAATGAACGAGGACGGTAGTGCCGAATTTATTGATCCATCTGAGCAGGGTCAGGAAGTTCTGGCAGAAGAGTACAGTCACACAGCAAATCTTGCAGAGATACTTGACGATTCTGTTCTGGGCGAACTTTCTTCTGACTTGCTTTCGAAGGTTGAAGAAGACATAGAGTCACGAAGCGAGTGGGAAGATGCGCTTGCCAAGGGTCTTGGTTTGCTTGGCATCAACTATGAAGAGCGTGACGAGCCTTTTGCTGGTGCAAGTGGTGTAACACATCCGTTGATTTCGGAATCGGTTACGCAGTTCCAATCACAGGCATACAAGGAAATGTTGCCGGCTGGCGGCCCCGTTCGTGCTAGGGTCATTGGTGCAGAAACACCTGAAGTCATGGCACAGGCCAAACGTGTCAAAGACTTCATGAACTATTACGTCACCGAGGTCATGGAAGAGTATGATCCTGACATGGATCAGATGTTGTTCTATCTGCCGTTGGCGGGTTCAACGTTCAAAAAAGTTTACTATGACATCACCAGACGACGCGCTGTTTCCAAGTTTGTACCAGCCGAAGATCTGGTTGTGAACTACTCAGCCACGGATATTCGCACTGCCGAGCGCATTACACATGTTCTTGAGATGTCAGAGAACGACATCGTAAAGATGCAGTTGTCCACAATTTACCGTGAAGTGGACTTGTCTAGCAATTACTCGAATGAAGAGAACGAAGTCACTGAGAAGATGAACGAGATCTCTGGTCTTCGTCCCCCGAGTGACGATGACATGTACACTCTTTACGAAGTGCATACCTATCTTGATCTCCCCGGTTTTGAAGACAAGGACAGTGACGGTGAACCTACCGGACTGAAGCTGCCTTACGTTGTTACGATAGAAAAAAACAGTGGTGAGATTTTGTCTCTTGCTCGTAACTGGGACGAACAAGATCCGCAACAAAAACCGTTGCAGTCTTTTGTCCACTACAAGTTTTTACCGGGTTTTGGGTTCTATGGCTTTGGTTTGATCCACATGATTGGTGGTCTGTCTCGTGCGGCGACATCGATACTGCGTCAATTGATCGATGCGGGTACGCTGTCAAACCTACCGGCTGGTTTCAAGTCTCGCGGAACGCGTATCAGAAATGATGATGAACCTATTCAACCTGGTGAGTTCAGAGACATTGACGCTCCTGGTGGGGACATTCGTTCTGCCATTCAGCCTTTGCCATATAAAGAACCATCGGGAACATTGGCACAGCTTTTAGGTGTGTTGGTTGACAGTGGCAGAGCATATGCCGCGATTGCTGACAACAAAATCGGTGACATGAATACGCAAGCTCCGGTGGGCACCACTGTCGCACTGTTGGAGCGTGGCTCTCGAGTGATGAGCGCAATCCACAAACGTATGCATTATGCACAGAAACAGGAGTTCCGACTTCTGTCAGCGATTATTGCAGACTCGGTTGAGGAGTATCCGTATGCGGTTGAGGTGCCGCCACAGGCTTTGCCACAGGATTTTGATGATCGTATAGACATACTGCCAGTTTCTGATCCGAATATCTTTTCGATGGCACAGCGTTTGTCTCTTGCACAAACACAGCTACAGCTTGCACAAAGTAATCCTGAAGTTCACAACATCCGTGAAGCGTATCGTCGTATGTACGAGGCTCTTGAGGTCAAGAACATCGACAGCATTCTTCAACCGGAGCCAGAGCCTATGCCACTAGACCCTGCTTCGGAACACGCATACTTGTTGAAAGGCGAGAAGATACAGGCATTCCCGGGTCAGAATCATGACGCGCATATTGCGGCTCACATACAGTTTATGGCGATGCCGCTAATCAAAGAGAACCCGATGGTGTTCTCAACAACTCTCGGAAACATACAGGAGCGTATTGCACTGAAAGCTCAAGAAGAAGTTCAGATGATGATACAGCAACAGATGCAACAGTTCATGCAGGAACAGATGGCTGCTGGTGTACCACCTCAAATGATACAGCCGCCGCAAATGGATGAGACACAGATTCAAGCAATGATTGCCTCTAAAGTTGCAGAAATCACGGTTGATCTACAGCCACAACTGATGCCGCCAGAACCAGAAGATCCGTTGGTTGGTATTCGTCAGGCAGAGGTTCAACTACAAGCTGCTGACCAGCAACGTAAATCTCAGAAAGATCAGGTCGATGCCATGCTGGATCAGGCGAGAATCGCGCAACAGGCACAGCAAGCACAAGAACGTTTGCAAGCCACGCGGGATATTGCAGAAGATCGTGCGGCAGTAAACAGAGAGCGTATTGAAACGCAAGAAGACATTGCCGTCATGAAGGAGATGAACAAGCGATGAAAAGCGCAAAAACCAAACGCACTCTGAACAAGGTAATCAAAGATCTGAACAAGGCATCTCGGACACATGCGCGTCAGGCTAGGACTTTGAAAAAAGTTGTAAGTTCAAAAAGAAAGAAGAAAAGATGACATCTGTTTGGGCTGGTCGCTGGGGGAAGTACCACAAAATCAAGAAAAAGATGCATGAGTGGCATCAAAAAGGCGTATCTCTAAGTGAGATACAAAAAAGAGTGCAGACCATAACTGACAACAAACCTGTAGAACTGAGAGTTGTTGATGGCGACTAATAAAAAATTTGAAACCGGTAGCCGTTACGAGGCTCATGATCTTGACGGTGATGGAATCGTGACAGATGCCGAAATCGCCCGTGAAAAAGAAATGGTCGAATTGGAACTGCGCGAAGAAAAGGCCAAGGCACAACAGTTCATGGCGTGGACTGCAATGGCTAGCATGATTGTTGCAAGCGTAGTTCTGTTTACGCCCATAGTTTCTGACAGCCGAGTCGCTGGTTTAGCTGATCTTTTGGGTTTGTTTTACATTGCACAGGCAGGGGTGGTTGGAACCTACATGGGTACAACAGCATGGATGAACCGAAAGTAATCTATAAATACAACGGCCCGATAAACAAGTATCGACAATACAGCTTGATGAGAAAAAAACAAAGAAGACTAAAGAAAGAATGGGATTCAAAAAACAAAGGATTTAAAGGGTATTAATGATGCTTAGTGTAATCGGTTCTCTGATCGGCTTTGCCAGTAGCACGGCTCCGGCACTTGCAGATCATTTCAAGCAAAAGAACGATCAGAAGTTTGAGCTTGAGAAGATGAAAACTATGGCAGAACTGCGTAAAGCAGGGTTCGATCATGAGTTGAAAGCGTTTGAAGCACAGGCTGCTGACAAAGAGCATGACCGACTGATCCAGCATGACATGAGTATCAACAGTGGTACTGGGATTATTTCTGCTTTGCAACGTTCTGTTCGTCCGGTGATCACCTATTGTTTCTTTGGTTTGTTTCTAGCAATTGAGATTACGTTGTTGCGCGAAGCACTGAACAGTGGATTGAGTGTGGCTGAATCTCTCAATGTGCTTTGGGACGAGGATACCAAAGCTATCTTTGCTGCGATTATCAGCTTCTGGTTTGGTTCACGGGCGATAGACAAAGCTCGTAACAAATGAAAATAATCAGAGATGCACTGTCAGAAGAACTAATTAGTTTTTGCACTGACGCATATAGTGAACTTGATCACGGTGAATTTTCGCCAGCCTTTATGTGGTGGGACGACGTTCTTAGAGACGGGCAAACTGCTTCACCTTTTGTTGCTCCTGTTCCTTCCAAGGTTGTTGACCGGCTATTGCCTGAAATAGAAGAATTAATTTGGGTTTGGGAAGGAACCCCCGAAATTATGTTTCAGTACTATTACTGGGGTCCTAACAGTGGAATTGGTTCTCACAACGATGCATCATACGATGTTGGTGCTACGCTTTATTTAAATGATTTCCCGTTAAATCACGGCGGCTTGTTTGTGTACGGAAATGAAGATGAAGACGTAAACGTGATCGTTCCTACCAGAAATACGCTTGTTGTAAACGATCAAAAAGAAAGACACTTGGTAACAACTATTTCTTCACAAGCAATGTTTCCAAGGGTCACTATTCAAATCTGGGGCAACAAAGCTAGACTTTCTGAAACAAAACAGGTTAGTGTAACGTAATAGTTTTATAGGAGCATGATATGCAAAAACGAATAATACGTCCCGGTGTCCTCGGTAGCCCTGGTTTTCGTCCGGGTGGTCGTCGTCCGGGTGTTCGTCGTCCTGGAGCCGCGAGGCCACGACCTCTTGCTAAAATTCCTACAAAGTTGGCGCAAGCTGGTTTCAAGGCAGCCAACCCCACTATGATTGCACAACTACAAAAAACTCTAGCTAACCGCTATCCTGGAGCACGCCCTGGTGGTCGTCGCCCTGGTGGTGCTGGCATGGGTTTAGGAGCGATGTTGGGTCAGTTGGATCGTGTTCCCGGAGGAATGTCTCCTGGTCCTATGGGTCGTCCTACAGGTATGCGTCCTGGGAGCAGAGATCCTGGTTTCTATGCAAGTCTCGGGCGCGACAGGACAGATATGGCAGATCGTGTAAACTTAACCAAGAATCTAAGAGGCGGTACAGCAGCTACTGGTGGAAGACCTCCTCAGACAGGCGGTAATCCATTTGCTGGACAACAGAACTTGCGCGGAATGTTTGCAGAGGGTGGCGAAGTTCTCAAGACACCTATCGACAAACTTCCGAACAAAGGTCTGAAGAAACTAGCCAAGTCGCCAAAAGGCCGTAAGGCTGTAGCTCGTATGGGCTTTAGAAACGGAGGCATGGCAAAAGGCGGCAAGTGTCCTAGTCGTGGTACAATTCGTGGCACTGGTGCCGCTATAAGAGGTGTGGGATTCAAGGGTATTAAGTGACACTACCCGAGTTCATCACCAAGTTTAAAAGATCTCTCGAGTCACGGGTCGAGGATTTGTCTGTTGCCATCACAAGTGGCAACGTAAAGGACATGGAACACTACCGTGCTGTGGTTGGCGAAATACAAGGACTTTCGTTTGCCGTGGAGGAGTTACAGTCCTTGCTGAAGAGGTTTGACGATGACGCAGAGGTTGATCGTTCCTGACTATATAGTCGCGCAAAAACAAGCTAAGAAAAAAGCAGAAGACAAATCCGCAAAAGAAAGAGTTCCGAACCCCACTGGCTGGCGTGTTCTTGTGATGCCTTACAAGGGACGCGAGAAAACGGTTGGTGGTGTCTATGTTCCTGACGAAACTCGGGACAGGGAGTCTGTTGCTACGGTTGTTGCTTACGTTATTAAAGTCGGCCCACTCGCTTACAAAGACCCAGATAAGTTTGGGGCGGAATGTGAGCCTTGGTGCAAAGAAGGGGATTGGGTTTGTATTGGTAGATACGCCGGGTCTAGGTTCAAGTTGGATGGCGGAGAGGTTCGCATCATTAATGATGATGAAGTGATTGCAACCATTCTAGATCCAGAAGACATTATTTTTTAAACATGGGAGAAGGCCATGCAAGAGGAAGAAACGAAAGAAACTATTATTGAACTGGAAGAAGAGGTTGTGGAAGAGGCGGCAGAAACTGAAGAGCCTCAACAAGAGTCAGAGCCAGAAACTCAAGTAGAGCCGGAGCAAGAGTCAGAACCAGAGGTTGAGGCGAGTGCAGAAGAAGGGGAACAATCTGACGAAGAGTTGGAGAGTTACTCCGAAGGTGTGCAACGCCGCATCCGCAAGCTAACGGCGAAGTACCGAGAAGAAGAACGGCAAAAACAAGCGGCAGTGGAGTTTGCAGAAAACGTTCAAAAACAAAACAAGGATCTTGAAAAACAACTCAAAGAGCGTGAAGAGTCTTACGTTGGTGTCTATGGAGGCAGCATTGAACGTGAGGTAGAAGCAGCGAAGGCGGCTTATAAAGCGGCGCACGAGGAGGGAGATCCCGAGGCGTTGTTTGCGGCACAACAAAGAATTAGCCAACTTGCTTTGGAGCAATCTAGATACGAAGAAGCAAAATTAAAAATAGAAAAAGAACAGGCTGCCGCCGAACAAGCTGTCGAAACTCCTCAACAACAGGCACCTGTGCAACAAGCCGCCGCACCGCAACCTGATCCCAAGGCGCAAGCCTGGGCGGATAAGAACCCTTGGTTTGGTGAAGATGAGTCTATGACATATGCCGCATTTGGTATTCACAGGAGACTTGTCGAAGAGGAAGGGTTTGACGCATCCTCGGATGATTACTATAGTGAACTTGATAAACGACTTCGTGCTGATTTCCCTAATAAGTTTGAAGCACCGAAAGAGAAGACAAGAGCCAGAGTCGCCTCTGCTGATTCATCTTCTTCTCGTGCATCGAAAAAGGGGCGCAGGACTGTCAAGCTTACCGATTCACAGGTAGCAATTGCTAGGAAACTTGGCGTTCCGCTCGAAGAGTACGCAAAGTATGTGAAGGAGTAAGGACATGACAGAGACTAAAAAACGTACACCCCGTGAGACGCAGACACGCGAAAACACTGCGCGCAGGAAACCTTGGGCTCCGCCCAGTATGCTAGAAGCTCCACCCGCACCCGAAGGTTTTGTACACCGTTGGGTTCGGACCGCCATTCGAGGCGAGGACGATAAAACCAATCTACACGCAAGATTGCGCGAAGGTTGGGAACCTGTCCGGGCTGACGAGTATCCTGATTTCGAAGCTCCTACCGTAGAAGACGGTAAATACCAGGGTGTGATAGGAAACGGTGGACTGATACTTTGCCGTATGCCTATCGAAACGGTTGATGAAAGAACTGAATATTTTCGGGACCAGACCCGCAATCAAATGAAAGCCGTGGATGAAAACTTGATGAGGGAACAGCATCCCTCAATGCCCATCACAAGTGATAGGCAATCTCGTGTAACCTTCGGGGGCGAAAAGAAGTAGTCTCCGATAATTTGGAGTTAGTAAAATGGCTAATATCAATGGTGCATTTGGCTTACGTCCCTATGGAAAAATGGGTCAGAACGTAAACTCAACTGGTGCTACTGAGTATCGCATTGCCGCTTCCAACTCTAATGCTATCTATCAAGGTTCTCCGGTTATCCCTCTTGCAGCGGGTGTTATCGACATTGTCGGTGCTGACGCTGGAGGTACTGTAGGTCTGGTTGGTGCATTTTATGGTTGTGAATATGTGTCCTCTACCACTGGTGAGACAGTGTTCTCCAATTTTTACCCTGGGTCGGGTGCGGACAGTAACTTCCCTGTCAAAGCCTTCGTTTATGATGATCCCTCACAGTTGTTTATAATTGCGTCTGACGCATCGCTTACAGATGAAGCTACTGCTCGTACTCATGTGTTTGCGAACGCCAACTTTGCTTCTGGTACAGGCGGTAGCACTACTACCGGCATGTCCTCGGCAGCGTTGGGAGTTAGCACAATCAACACAACTGCTAACCTTAATCTTCGGATTATGGGGATCGTTGATGATCCTGCGAACGCCGACTTTGGCGCAAGTGGGATTGGCGTAGTAGTCCGGTTGAACAACCACTTCAATTCACCGAATGGTGCGATTGCTGGTGGCACTGTCTCAACCACAGGCGTATAAGGAGCTAGGTCATGGCGATTTCTAGATCACAACTTGCTAAAGAACTCGAGCCCGGCCTCAACGCCTTGTTCGGGATGGAATATAATCGGTATGAAGGCCAGCATTCTGAAATCTTCGACACGGAAACATCTGACCGTGCCTTCGAAGAAGAAGTTATGCTGTCAGGCTTCGGTGCTGCACCTACCAAACAGGAAGGTTCAGCTTTGGCGTTTGATGACGCACAAGAAGCTTACACTTCGCGCTACAACCACGAGACGGTAGCTCTCGGCTTCTCCATCACGGAAGAAGCTGTGGAAGACAATCTGTATGATCGTCTGTCCTCGCGCTACACCCGTGGTTTGGCTCGTGCTATGGCACATACCAAACAGGTGAAAGCTGCCTCAATTCTCAACAATGCTTTCAACTCGTCTTTCAAAGGCGGTGACGGCAAAGAGCTTTGTGCAACTGATCACCCACTAACCAATGGCAGCACGTTTGCAAACGAGCCCAGCACTGCCGCTGATCTGAACGAGACATCTCTTGAAGATGCTCTGATCAGCATTGCTGGTTTTGTTGACGAGCGTGGCCTTATCATCGCGCTGAAAGGCTCGAAACTGATCATTCCGCGTCAGCTACAGTTTGTTGCTGAACGTCTGATGGTTTCTAACCTCCGCGTTGGTACTGCCGACAACGATGTAAACGCTATCCGTAGCATGGGTCTGTTGCCCGAAGGTTATGTAGTCAACGACTACCTGACCGATACTGATGCGTTCTTCATCAAAACCGATGCTCCGAACGGTTTCAAACACTTCGAGCGTCTGTCTCTGACCACTGCGATGGAGCCAGATTTCGACACAGGTAACATGCGTTACAAAGCTCGTGAGCGTTATAGCTTCGGCTTCAGTGACCCACGTTGTGTGTTCGGTTCACCGGGTGCGTAAGTAAACGGTTGTTGGAAACGGAGAGGGCGGGAATAATCCCGCCCTTTCTTTTTGCCTAAATTTACGTTACTGTTTTTGTATTCCTGACGATCACATGGTGTGATCGACGTAGCCCTGACAGGAGATTGATATGGGTAAAACAACTTTTTCAGGTCCAGTGATTTCTAACAACGGAATCATTCAAGCTGGCTCCGGTTCTGTGATTAACATCACAGCCGAAACTACTCTCACATTTGACACACACGCGGGTCGTGTCATCGAAGTCAATGACGCAGATGGTGCAGTTACACTGCCTAGTATTAAGACAGCAGAGATCGGTGCAACGTACCGTTTCTTCGTCGGCACAGATGCAACTGATCTCGACATCAAAACAGATGGCACAGATAAGTTTGTTGGTTCTGTGGCGGTGGCTGTTACCAATGGCACAGTGAAGTTTTTCATTCCTGCCTCAACTAACGATGTGATTTCAATGAACGGTAGCACCACTGGTGGCGATGCAAACTCGTATGTTGAAGTTACTGCACTCGCTACGGCTGAGTATTTAGTTCAGGGCATTTTGATTGGTTCAGGAACTGTAGCTACTCCTTTCGCTGATTCGTAAGATAGGAGACTGTAATGGCTGGTTCTGATGTAAAAACCACTCGCGTTACAGCAACAGGGGCAGCGTCCATTGGACGTTGTCGCCTGATGCAAGTTCTCGTTACCAGTGCTGGTTCTGGAACACCCGAGTTGAAGCTGACAGATGGCACAGACTCTGGTGAAACAAAGCTACACGTTGATCTTCAAACAGGTGAGACAGACACCATTTCTGTCCCTGCACAAGGGATCCTGTTTGAGACAGACATAAATGTGCATACGGTAGACGATATTACGTCTGTCGTATTCTTTACTGTCTAGAAACTGTCATGGCGAGAAAGCCGACAAAGATGCCGAAACGCAACAAGCGTAATTTCCGTCCCACTAAAAGTGGGGCGGGAATGACGAAGAAAGGCGTGGCTGCATACCGTCGAATGAACCCAGGTAGCAAGTTAAAGACTGCTGTTACCGGCAAGGTTAAAAAGGGTAGCAAAGCGGCGAAGAGACGTAAGTCGTTTTGTGCACGTTCTGCGGGACAAATGAAGAAGTTCCCCAAAGCGGCAAAGAATCCTAACAGCAGATTGCGTCAGGCAAGAAGACGGTGGAAGTGCTGAAATGAAAATTCAGGAAGCAATAGCCCGGATAGAAAAGCACGAAGCAGAGTGCTCTCTTAGATACGAAGAGATACAACGTCGGCTAGAAGACGGTAAACAAAAGATGGATAAGTTGGATGCCAACATCTCAGCAAATTTTAAATATTTGGTGGGTATTATTATAGCGACAGCTTTGTTACCGTTTGTAGAAAGATTATTCTGATGGCGATATCTAGGTCGAGTATTCCTAAACAGATTACAAAACCGCCTCAGAAAAAGAGACGAAACGCGAAACGTAAGCGTAGAGTAAGGAAGGTTTAGCATGTCAAAAAAGGACGCTTGTTATTACAAAGTCAAAGCCAGGTACAAAGTGTTCCCGAGCGCGTATGCCTCGGGCAGTATTGCAAAATGCCGGAAAGTCGGAGCAGCGAATTGGGGAAATAAAAGCAAGAGTAAAGCGGTTAGAAAAGCAGATGGAGGAATGGTGCGCGGAGCTTCAAAGTTCAAAGACGGACAGAAGTACCGGTATAAAACCACCAAAATCTACTGATGCCAGCCGTAAGAAAAACTAAAAAAGGATTAGCCCTCAAACGTTGGTTCAAAGAGGATTGGAAAGACGTTCGCACTGGAAAAAAGTGTGGGCGTAGAAAAGGTGAGAAGAGAGGCACACCGTATTGTCGCCCGTCAAAACGAGTCTCTTCCAAGACACCTAAGACCACCAAAGAAATGACAGCCGCTGAAAAGCGCAGTAGGATAAGACAGAAAAAAAGGTTGGGACAACCAGCCGGTAAACCTCGTAGAGTCAAAGCAGTCAGAAGGAGAAAGACGCGATGATGAAGAAACGAAAAGGCATGAAAAAAGGCGGCATGATGAAGTCCAAGGGCTATCGTCGTGGCGGTGCCGTAAAGATGAAAGCAAAAGGCATGAGACGCGGTGGTGCTGTTGGTATGAAGTCCAAGGGCATGAAAAAAGGCGGTGCTGTCAAAGGTAAAACAATGACGGTTGCACAAATTCGCGCTGCGGCTAAGAAAAAAGGTTACAAGCTCGTAAAAGCCTAATGCCGTATCTTCAAAGCAACATCCCACACTTCAAGTGTTGGGTGCGCCGTGAATATACACACAATCATGAAAAGTATCATGGAGAGTTTCTTCATGCTATGGCGATAGCCGTGACTACGATGCCTTGTCGTAGTCTTAGTTTTCAGGTCATATTTACAGGCATAAACCCGGAGGGTTCTGAGGAGGAGAACGTCTACGGGGGCGCGATGTGGGCAAGAATGCCTATAACCGCTCTTGTTGCAGATGAGCCACTCGAGCAGTGGCCTGAACCCATGGCAGTGCACGACGCACAACCATGGGACTGCTCTTCTCACAATCATTCTGTTTACGTTTTAGACAGAGCCACACCATGTCCCTGGTTGGCAAAGATAGATGGAGAAATGTATCCCGCAAAGTATTTGTTTACTGTTGATTACGCAGAAAACGAAATCGCAGATGACCCTGCACAGCACAAACAAAGTCATGTCATGCATCTGTTAGATGCGGGTGAGTGGACAGGAAATGTCGTGGCATTGCCAAATAATCGTGTTAGAGTGACACATCCAGCTTGGTTTGAGACAGGGCAGGGTGCTCCAGATTTCAAACCGTCTGCACACATTCACTATTCAAAAAGTGATCTTGATTATACCTTAGATGTGAACAGGGTTTTTGATAATCTGTATAATGAGGAAGACTGATGGCAACTTCAAACTCACGAGACTTCGATCTTGATGTAGCAGAGCTCGTAGAAGAAGCGTATGAACGCTGTGGTCTTCAAGTAAAGACAGGATACGATGCAAAAACTGCCCGTAGATCTTTGAACCTTATGTTTGCAGATTGGGCAAATCGCGGCATCAATCTTTGGACTGTACAGCTTGGCACCCAAACACTGACCGCAGGAACCACAGAGTACACACTCACAGCAGACGTTGTAGATTTGTTGGAGGTTGTAGTTCGCCGGGATAACACAGACTTTCAAGTCCAACGTATCTCAAGGTCAGACTATCAAAATTTGCCTAACAAGACCACTTCTGGACGGCCATCGTCTATCTTTGTAGACAAACAGATTATACCAAAGATTAATCTTTGGCCGGCTCCAGAAAACAGCACGGATGTTTTGAGGTACTATTTTATTCAACGCATTCAAGATGCTGATGCAGCAGTCAACAATATGGACGCTCCTTTTAGGTTCTTGCCCTGTATGGCCGCTGGTCTTGCTTATTATCTATCAGTCAAAAAAGCACCAGATCGTGTTCAACTTCTAAAATCAATCTATGAAGAAGAGTTCCAACGCGCTTCTGATATGGATCAGGATCGTGTGCCAACTCGTCTGACACCCAGCTTGGATTACTTGAGAGTTAACTAATGACTCGTTTTGCGACAGGATCAAAGGCTTACGGCATATCGGATCGATCAGGATTCCGATACCGTTTGCGTGAGATGCGAAGGGAGTGGAACGGTGCTTTGGTTGGGCCCGATGAGTATGAGGGCAAACATCCCCAGCTTACGCCACCTAGAAATGTTTTTGACTCTGAAGCTATTCGTAACCCAAGACCAGATTCTCAGATAGATACATATTTTGGATTTAAACCAGTGGGTGGTCTTAATCTTCAAGCTACCGGGGCGGTTGGCAAAGTAACGGTGACAACGTCATGAGTTTTACATTCGCAGAATTAAAAACAGCAATCCAAGATTACTCAGAAAACACTGAAACAACGTTTGTGAATAATCTGTCTATTTTTATTGAAAATGCTGAACAGCGTATCTTTGAGTCTGTGCAGTTGGAGTTTTTTCGAAGAAACGTTACAGCGAACCTGACCGCTAGCAATCAATACCTAGCAATGCCGGATGACTATCTGGCTTCATATTCTTTGTCTGTTACATCCTCCGGTGCTAAAAGTTTTTTGTTGATGAAGGATGTAAACTTCATTGAAGATTACAATCCGAATAGTTCGACAACGGGATTGCCAAAGTATTACGCTGCATTTACGTCGGACAACTTTATCTTAGCCCCTACACCTGATTCTGGGTATCAGGTGGAGCTTCACTACTTTTATCGGCCCACAAGCCTGACTGCCGGTGCTGATTCAGGTACTACTTGGCTGAGTACAAACGCACCATTTGCAATGTTATATGGCGCGTTGATTGAAGCGTACACTTTTATGAAAGGTGAGGCTGACATCATCCAAAACTACGATCAAAAATTCATGCAAGCGATAGCTCGTTTGAAAGATCTTGGTGAAGCCAAACAAACTGGTGATGCATATTACAACGGGTTATTGGTGAGGCCAAAGAGCTAAATGTTTGAGACAAGTTTGAACTTACCCAAAGAACCGATTGTAAGTGTGGGAACAACACAAAATCGTGGGTGGACAGTAGAAGAAGTAGCAGACAGATGCCTACAAAGAATTATTGCTGTTTCGGACAAGGCACCGCCTGAAATACGGGATCAAGCAGTGGCTTTTAAGGAAGCAATACGCCCGTTGTTAATATTCTATATGAAAGAAGTCGTTAACAGCGATAG
>CEQT01055937.1_pt1 | contig 15957 bp, 17 predicted proteins | sample 530951 | NCBI WGS metagenome assembly CEQT01 (sample SAMEA2621132, study PRJEB7988) | marine metagenome | biome: marine biome (ENVO:00000447); feature: surface water layer (ENVO:00002042); material: "saline water (ENVO:00002010), including plankton (ENVO:xxxxxxxx)" | depth 5 m
AAAAAAAGATGACTTAGGAATATTTACACCAGATTTTACTAAGTCTGATGAGATAACTAATCCACAACCGTTGAATTTATATTGATTCAATGATCTTATATCTAGATCCTCAACTTTATCATTAAATTTATTCATTTCATCGATAGTCATGTTATATCTCAAACTCCACCAGTTTTCTGTATCACCATCAACGAAAGGTTTATCGGTAAACTCGTTATGTTCAATCGGTAACCAGCTATCATCCCACATTTTACAAGTTCCAAAAAATGTTACATACTTCGGTGTGTTCTGTTTAACAGATGAATGTAGGTTATCCAATATTTGAAATGTTTGTCTTGGTATCAATGAATCACTTTCACCCCACATCAAAACATCAACTTCCCTACAATATTTGTCATTAAAATCTCTTCTATAATCAGCTATGGTGTAGAATATATTACTTACTTCATTCATAAATGGTCTGATATTATATTGACCATAATCAATGTGTCCAAACATATCGTGTATCATATCATTGTATTTTTCTTTGATTTGTGAAATATCCATCTGACTTTCATCTATTTTCTCTAACATTTGGCTACAATTGAAATATAGATCAATAATAATATTTTCCTTATTATCTATCATATCAACAGCGTTTTTGACACTTTGTAGATATTCCTCAATCATTTCTATCTCATACCATTGTATAAGACAACCTATGGCAAATGTGTTCTTTACTTTCAACTCAAATCTCCGTAAAAATGTTTATATGTTTTTTCCATGAAGTAATTTGTTAACTTATTATCGGTATTATTAGGTATTGCATTATACTGATAAACCCAACCACATTTAGTAAATAACATATCATCACCTAGTATTTCTTTCCTAGCCATATCATTCATGTTGAATTCATAAGGCAATAATTTCATTTCTATTTTATTTCTATGAACGAGCATATTAACAGGTGTTTGATCCGTTCCGTTAAAAAATGTCTCTTGTAATTTTATTAGATTATCTTGGTGGGTAAAATAAAAACTTACAATATCTTGAAAAAATTGTTTATGTTTTTCATTTACTATAATAAAACCACAATCAAAATATTTTTCCCATGGCATCATGTAACCACCGAATATGTATTTGGAATAATTTTCTATTCCTCGTAAAACCCATTCCCAACTACCATCGAATTCAACACCACATAATTTATTATCAGTCATTTTGAAAAAGTTAGGACAATCAGGATGGACTATTGTATCGGCATCAACCATCAAGACTTGATCATATTCGATTTCATTTGCTTCCAAGATATCAAAGAGATAATATCTTTGCCAACAGATTCCCATCTTATTATTGTCTAATAACAGTTCATTCAGTATAAACAGCTCACAATTATTCTTATCACACCACTTCTTCCAACTATCGATAGAATATTTGTAAGATGCTCTCCTACTACTAGCATACCTACCATCTCCCTTAATGTCAATATCCATTATAAAAACTAAGTTCTTCATACTAAATCTTCCAATTTATTTTTAATTACTTTTTTTATTTTATCATCTATGTTTGGTTTAATATCTAAGAAATTAGGATCGGAAAAAACATAATGTCCACATATTTTAATCAATTCTCGTTTATTATTGATTGGTTTAAAATATTCGTCTACCCATTTCTCCCATCTCTTGGATTTATAACAGATTCTAAAATAATCGTCTATGTTATTCATTTCCTCTAAATAACATTGTGTTTCTAACTGTCCAAATTCAGGTGCGATATTAATTGAATCTAATCCTAAATCAAATCGTTCTTTATATTCTTTTTCTGTTAGGTAATCTCCATTGTGTTCTTTGCTCTTTTTACCAAACCTCTTACAGATGGAAACCATCTTCTCTAACCTATCAGGATCGAATGTGCCTGTATTTATTTGTTTACCCAAATCTAAACCAACACCTGATTGAACCACAACATATTCTATATTTTCAAACTCATTGATACTAAGATTTTTTTCTAATAATCTAAGTAACTTCTCTAACTCATGGTGTTGGAATCTTCTTATGGACTCCTCTGTTCCAATTTCAAACCTAACAGATGGTTTTATGTTATGTATATAATTGATTACTGCTAATGTTTCCTCTAAACCATCATCAAAGTTTTGATATTTTTTCCACGGATCAATATGAATGATATCAAAGTATTTAGAATCATGTAAAAAAGACTCGTAACCATCATCATCCTTGTATCCTTGACCCGATCCACCGTGATCTCTTTCTATCGGAACTCTACCATTTACATAAGTTGAAAATTCACCAGTTGTCCAATTATTGACATAACCACCATTAAAATCAACTTGTCGTCTTGATGGAATAAAGCCAATATCACCATCAAACTCTATCACAGCGTCAACCACATTTTTACTCATTGGGCCTATCCAATATTTCATAACGGAAACCTCTTATTTGTGTACATTTCAAATTGTTTAGATGCTTGTAATCTTGCCAACTGTTTACCAGTTTTTGATTCGACTAAACAATTTATAAAATCATTTGAAGGATGAACCATATTTGTTATATCAACAGGTGTACAATTATATACAACTGAATCTCTAATATCATATATTTCATTCCAATTACTTCTTGTTATTATCTCAGTTTCGAATCTACAATCCGAACCACTCCATTTTACTGCTTTGGAGTAACCACCATTACCAATAATATATAATTTTTTACGATTATCATAATCTCCTAAAAATGTTCTAGCTGCATACGCGTCGGTATTATAAGCATGAAGAAATCCGTTATTGAAATTAAGAACTGTATTAGCTGCTCCTATCTCCTTTGCATCATCTGACATACCATTAACATATTCGAGAACATCAATTTTATATGGCATTGTTATTGCAAATCCTTTTATATTTAATGTCTTGACAGCGTTAACTGCATCCTCAATACTCTTGACTGAAAATGACTTATATATCTTATTTAATCCATAGTAGTAAAATGCAGTGTTCATCATTTGACAACCAGTATTACCAGCGGTTGTTGCAAATGAACAATATATTTCTGTATCTTTATTTATCATATAACTTGTGTAACATCTCCTTAGATTTGAAAAATAATAAATTACCAAACTGTTTCTCATGTAATGGTGCCATGTTCAGAAAAATTATAGAGGTTATTAATTTAACCTTACTCAAATCATAATTATTATCTTCTATCCACCTCTCATATATGGGTTTGAACTCATCCAATATTGGTTCTGATTTATGGTCGTAATTTACAACATTTTCGTCAACAAAACAAGAGAAATTTTTCTCATTTTTCATTAATTTATATGACATTAAAATACCACCATACATCTTTGCCAAGTCGTAATACACATCACCAACATCACCACCACCAAAATTCTGTCTCCAATCTAACAGATAAAAGTTTTCAACACCGTATACGATATGGTCGAAATGGAAATCACCATGAAATGAATTAGTTGGTATTCCCTCAAACACTACATCCCAATGAAAAATCTCTAATAAATCAAAGATACCATCTGTTGGTATTCCGTTTACTATGTGTTTTCCTTTGAAAACATCATCTCTACTTTCTAAAAATAATTTAACTCTATTCATAGTTTTGTCGTGATAAAACTTTTTACATACAGATTTAAAATCAAAATCCACACTTACTTCTTTCCATAGATTTTTATTTGCAAAATCCAAAAACCTTTTCCATGTTTTTATATCATTGTAATCGTAAAAAACCTCACCCTCAACCCAATCATAAGAGTATAAATTTTTTCCCTTATAGTTTAGTGTTGGTGTTAATTTACCTAGATTGTCAGCTCTTTTTATTCGTTGTTCTATAAAGTTTTCATCAGAGGATAGTTTTATAAACCTATCATTGACTTTGTATAAAAACTCACCATTTGTTTTTGGAATACTATACACCTTACTATTCTTGAATAGTTTTTTTGCTTTTATGTAATTGTCCACAGTTCCTACATCATACCAATCAAATACTTTAGTTTTCATATTGGAATATTTATTCAGATTATAATAAGCACTAACTATTTCACCACAATCTACATCTAGTTCGTTCCAAAATGTTTCGTAATCAAGAACACCAGCTAAACCAATGAATGCATTTTTGTAACCTTTTTTATCCTTGTTCTTGAAACTAATAGCTTTATCATCAGATACATCCACCGTTGCATATAATTCAGGTATATCAGTAGGATAAACACCCAACCAATTACTGTCTATATTTGGTAACTCATCTGAAATAATAGTGTCAGCAGTGACCCAAATGAAAGGTCTTTGTAAATATTTTTTACATTGATTTATGGAATAAGCTGGGCCTGTACCCTCACCCTCGTATTTATCTACCTCTACAAATGTGAAGTTTATATTAGGATGAGCAGCTTCACAATATTCTCTTACCATACTTCCCTTATAACCAAGTGCAATAATTATATCATACTCTTTTGGTGTCTTATCTATCATGTGTGTTATAACAGCTTTATTATCTAACGGTAACAACCCTTTGTTAATGTGATGGGATAGGTTCTCTAACCTACTACCAATACCAGCTGCAAGTATACAAAGTGCTGGTTTTTTATGTTCATGTTCTATCTTACCAGAACTACGATTCGAATCATCATCAATTCTTATCACATCATCAACCTCAGGTGTAGAGACTTCCTGTAGAATTATATCAGTAATTGCAACCACCCTATGTTTTCTGAATGGTTTTATAGTAACGAAGTATCCAGCATCCTCTATTGTTTTCTCCACCACACCTTCGTCATTTTCTAACCAAAATTCAGCAGTGCCTGATATTAAATAATTAGTTTCTAACTTCTTCTCATGGTATTGATAACTTGTTTTTGTTCCAGCATTAATATAAATTCTTTTGTAACAATACTTATCATTTAATTCCAACCAAAGTTCTTTACCCCATGGCTTATAGATTGTTTTCATCTACTAATCCTTTATTTCTTTCTAAATTAATAACATAAGCAGTATCCCTTTCACTATTTGGTTTTCTATCGTTTATTAGTATCCTATCTCCACCACCAAAACCCATAATTAGTTGGTCATAATTGATACCTGCTCTCTCCATTTGTTTGATTGTAGCTTCTCTAGCACTATGTTTTCGACCAGTTGTTATCACGATATGATATCCCTTGGTATCCCATTCAATTAATTTTTCATGTACACCTGGTAAAACTTCTAATACTAAGTCTGGGTTTTGTATGTCAATTGGGTTGGTATGTTTTACCAAAGTACCATCCAAATCACAAAATATAGTTTTTGGTCTATTCATAATTTAATTCTTCTCTAGTTAATTGTCTAAATCTAAAAATATCATAATCTACATCTTTACTACCACCAACAATCTTAGGATTTGATTCATGCCAGTTTGTGAAAGTTTTTTTCACTATATCCTCTCGTAATAACCCTAATTTTCTCAAATGCCACACCATCAAAAAATGATTTGAGATGGTATTCCATTGAGGACATTGGCCTGGTAGTGTATACTCATCTAAAAAATCAAACATACTAGAGTAACCCTTCATCCAATCTGATCTCGATGCAAAGATATGATCTAATATTTCTACATCGGTGTGTACTCCACCTTCTGGCCATCCATAAGTTGGTTTATCAGGATGTATGGGAATGTGAAATTTATCCGAATCTAAATCTTCAAAATCAAATGGTTTATTCCAACAAATATCAAACCTAGCATTTACAACTAAATCGTATTCAAAAGCATGTTCTTTTTCATACTCCGATACTAAATTCATTACTTCTTTAAAACCATACCATCTACTATAATGAGCTATGACTCTATTGATATTTCCACTCCTCAAATGCTCAGGTATCTTAAAGTTTATTTGTGGTATTAACTTTAATTTCTTAGGTTTAATGTATTTTTCAAACTCATCCTTAAAATCTGTATGCCAACTAAATATGAAAAAATCTACATCATTGTGTGGAACAACATATCTTTGTAATAAATCACTAACATAATTTAAAACTGTAAGTTGATCATCTTTATTACTACCACTTGAATTTTTACCAGATAAACCACCAATTAGACCATTCATTGTGTAAGCTATTTTCATGCCTTACAAATAACTCCTTCCCTATCAATCATTTTCCAACCAGATTTAGTAATGAAACCAACATCTTCACCTATCTCAACATCAACTTTAATTTTACCCTCTTTTATTTTATCATCAATTGATTTTCTTATATTTCTGTTATTAGGATTACCGTAATCATCTAGAATTAAAATAGGGTTATCAAAATAATCCAAACATTTTTGTATGTCTACTGCAACCTGTGGATAATCGTGACTAGCATCAACAAAAACGACATCGACTTGTGGAAACTTCCAAGTATCATTTGTGACATCCATCAATGAAACCTCGACATTATCAACATCTTTACACTTTTGTTTCAACACTTGTATATTTTCAGGTTCCCTATCAACAGCATATACTTTTTCGAATAACTCTGAAAATATTCTTGTGGTATCACCTTGACATGCACCTAGTTCCAATACTTTCATTTTCCTATATTTTGGATCTTTGAAATAATCAAGTAGATCATATTTGAATTTTCTTGATGTTGCATTTTTATAAACATCTTTATGTCTAACTAAGTTCAATAACCTTTCTTTTTTACTATAAGTATAATAGTGTTTCACCAAATCCCAAGTTTTTTTCATTAAAGGTTCTCTCTGTGATTTGTCGAACCCACTAAACATCCACACATAAGGGTATTTGATGAAAAAAGGTGTTGGATCCTCATTTAGTTGCCAGTTATGTCCTAAAATCTCCTTTCTATACAGATGACTACATCTGAATAAAACAGTAGGTAGATATTTCACATGCATCTTTTTCACCTGAACCCAATAATTTAACGGAGTCTGTTCAGCTGTACCTGTTTTCTTATGTAATTTCAATAGTTCATCTACATTGTCCAAATACATTTTTTGAAACGATTCGAAAAACTCCTTGTGTTTATCGTTAACAATGACAAAACCAGAATTAAAATATTTTTTAATATCAAGTTCAAAACCATCGAAAAATTCCTTATAACCTTCAATACTATTATGAATCCACCTCATGTTATCCATATCTCTGGTGACGGTAAATTCATGATTGGTCATTTCAAAAAAGTTTGGAGCATCCCATTTGATCATACAAGTGCTGTCCAATATTAGTATCTGATCGTACTCAACACCTTCCCTTCTCAATTTATCAAAAACAAATACCTCTTTTTGCCAGTTGATTCTATACTTTTCCATATCTGATATGTATGGATCATCCATAAGATAAAAAGTACAATCATTGATTCGACACCAATATTCCCAAGTTTTGATTGCATAATCAAAATAATCAAAGTTTCCGTATTTTTGGGATTTATCCTCATTCTGTACACACGCCATGAAAACTACATTTTTTTTCATTTAATACTCTCTAATATTCTTTTAGGAAATGTTTTCGTCTCAGTATTCATTGAATGTATGAGCTCATCATTCCTTTGTTTAATTAAAAATTTATAGTTGTAATAATTGTCATCTATACCAAGACTACTCCACGAGTATGGATGGGTTAATAATTGTAACTTATTTACCTTTTTCAAATTAAGATCAAAAGGACTACCATACTTCCATGTATGATTAGAGTCAGCTATGTAGTTGACATTCAAACTCTTTGGTTTTTTTCCACTAAAATAGTGAAAGAATTCTTTTGAATAACAATTAATTTTATTTGGTACCTCAACATACTTTTCCAAAATGCCTGGGTTACTACCACACCTGTGGAAAGCAAATCTATCAACTCGAAATCCGTAATAATGTTCTAGGGTTTCTATATCTTTCAATATATAATCAATTAATAATTCATCATCCATAGGTGGTGGATTTTGATGTAGACCGATATGATGTCCTAAATCTCTAATCTGAGATACAGCTTCTATATTTTTTTCTGAAAGGGCATTGTAGGTATTATTCCTTAACTGAACAGTAAATGTTGATTCAACACCTAAAGAAGATTCGATGTATGCTAACTGTAATGCTCTATCGACTGAAAATTCTATATCATGTCTTAAAACACAAAACTTATCTAATTTCTGGTCAACCACATCTTTAAAATCAACTATAGGTAAATGTTTTTTGATTTTATTGATGATGGATGAATATGTTTCATAACTGAAATTACTCATATCTTTCACCTAAACTATTATATTTAATCTTTTCGAAAGTGTTAGGATCCAATATTCTCCAACAGTCTAGTATAATTTGTTCGTCAAAACTTTTCCAATCATCTTTTATATCTGAATAAATTTTATCAGGTAAACAAACCACCACAACTTCACCCGCTTGGAAACATTCTTTAATATTATCATAGTAATTAATAATTGGTGATGATTTCATTTTGTTATACGGAAAATCTGATAACGATTTCTTAACTTCATCAATACATAACGGGTCATATAAGTTAACAATTTTCCCTGCTTTTATCAAACCATCAACTAATTTCATGGAAGCTGACTGTTTGATTACAGGTGTATTAGGTTTAAAAGATAGACCTAAAATACTGATAGATTGTTTATCATAATTCATAACTTTTCTAAAAAGATTTTTATGCTGATAATCATTTATCTGATCGGTAGCAACAATGTGGCAAGCATTGTGTCCAATACTTGTTGAAAATTCTATGAATGCTTTCGTATCTCTTGGAAAACAAGTCCCACCGAAACCTAAACCACCTTTCAAAAATTTATGTCCTATCGGTTTATGAAATCCGATAGCATTGGTAATGTTATCAACATTAACATTTTGAACATCCTCACATAAATTTGATATAAAATTTCCAAAACTAATCTTGGAAACCAAATATGCATTCAATGAGATCTTTGAAATTTCAGCTTCTTCAATAGTCATTTCAAGAGTAGGAGTGTTGTTACTCAGATAATTTGGTATGGATTGATAAAGATGTTTAGTTTCAGTGCTAGATTTTTTATCACTTGAACCGATGATGATTACATCAGGATTTTCAAAATCATATATAACAGAACCTAGTTTAACGATATCAGGTACATAGGAAAATCCAAATCCTATACCAAGTTTTCTATTGGTATTTCTTTCAATCAATGGTATTAATTTACCACGGATGTCACCAGGCATGACCGTACTGCTCAGTATTATAAGGTGATACTTATCTGATTTATTTAATTGTTCACATATACTTTTTAAAACAGATTCAACTATTGATGTAGAGTATGTATCATCTATCTGTGTGTTTACTAGTATTATACTGACATCAGTTTCATTAATTCGATCGTATTTTGTTGTAAATGTAATATTACCCTTTGCTAAACCCAAGTTTTTCTCTAAATCAGCCTCATAGAATGGTATTTGATTATTATTTAATTTTTCGATCAATTCCTTATTTTTATCTATACCGATTACTTCTATTTCATTTTTAGCAAATAATGTTGATAATGGTAAACCTAATTTACCTAAACCTATGAATGATATTTTATTTTTCAATTAATAGTACCTCGCATTTGTATATTTGTTTTGAAAATCTGTAACACTCAAGGCATTTATAACTTCATCTATACCTTGTTCAACAGATATAGTGGTTCTGAAACCTAGCTTTGAAATTTTATCATAACTGACCACATAATTTCTTTGATCAGCATCCTCACCTATTTCCTCAAAGTGTATGAATGCACCTGTCTTGGAACCAATCATGTTACATACCTCTTCCTTACTATGATTCATTTCATCATCACCAACATTAAAAACATTACCCATCATTTTATCCATGTTCCTTATACCAAACATAAAACACTCTGCAATGTCCACAACATGAATGAATGTTCTCATATAATTTTTCTCATATACGACCAAATAACCATCTTTTATACACTTATAAGAAAAATCATTTATTAATAAATCTAATCTAAACCTAGGAGACACACCAAAAGCTGTTGCAAATCTATATGCTATTGTATTTTTCCTCTCCATCAGAAGTTTTTCAGCTTTGGTTTTAGTCACTCCATATAGACTCAGAGGATGTAAGGGTGTATCCTCGGTGCAAATATCCTTCACGGATCCGTAATTACTACCAGTAGAACCGTAGAATATCACCTGATCATCCGTACAACAATTTATAAGATTTACCGTACCATCGACATTAATCTCCTCAGCTAAATTCGGATTCATTCTACAAACAGGAAATCCCACCAAAGCCGCTAGATGTATGATGACATCTTGACCGTTGACAACATCTTGTAATTCATCCTTTTTTCTAATATCACCACGAACAAACTTAAAATTGTTATGTCTGAAAAAAGGTAATAGTTGATTACCACCGACCATCAAATTATCAAATACTGTGACCTCGTATCCATCACTTAATAGTTTAGGTATCAATGATGTTCCTATGTATCCAGCTCCACCTGTTACTAATATTTTTACCATATTTTTAATCTCCTCAAAATTATATCTCTAAACATCAACCAATCTGATATCTTTGCTTTCAACGGATCATTGAATGCTGCTGGTGTATTATTCTCAAAAAAATAATGACCACTCCAAGCAAATGGATAGATTATGAACGGACTGATTATTAAAAACAACCAAAGTTTTTTATAAATTACAAAACTCATAAATATTATTGTCATCCATTGTCCTATAAAATGTAGTAATCTACACTTAGGGTGTTCATGTAATGTGAGATAATATTTATAGTACTGAGAAATAGTCATCGATAATCTTTCTTAATTTTTCAATTTCTTTATTTGTGATTAGGTGATTGTTTCCAATAAAAAAACCGTTGTAATGTAAATAATCGACCTGTGGAAATTCCTTAAAGGGTTCAAACTCAGATAAAAATGGTTGTCTTAATAAATTACCACTACATAATGGTCTAGTTTCCACACCCTTACTCTCAAGATGTTCTTGAAAATCTATTCTTTTGGATCTATCCTTCAAAATAAACGGTAGGCAAAAACTACTATTACCATTGAAATCAGGTATATCGAATACATCCCAATGATCACATAATATTTCTTCAAAAATATCACATATCTCCCTTCTTCTCTTTATAGCAGAGTCTAATCTAGGTAACTGTGATAATCCTAAAACACCACCGAATTCAGTATTTCTAAAATTATATCCATCAGTAATAAACATAAATCTTTTATCAACATCTGGATATTGTTTTATATATCTCTGATAAACTTTATCGGAACACTCTCTTGCTAATCCATGACTTCTTTTTGCCCTCATCAATTCATACAAATCCTCATCATCAGTGCTTACGAATCCACCCTCGACAGTTGTCATGTGATGTCCAAAGTATGAACTAAAAGTTGAACCTTCGGAATGAGTCCCTACCTTTTTACCATAAATCTCTGCACCGTGAGATTCACAACAATCTTCAATATAAAAAGCATTTGGTATAATTCTTTTGAATTCATAGATAGGTGCTGGTATACCAAATAGATGAGTAACAAACACAACTCTGATATCAGGATGTATTTGATGTAACTCAGCCATGTGATCTAAATCAAAACTAAAATTCTGTGTATCGACATCACAAAAAATAGGTTTCAATCCTAGTTGTATGATAGGTGCAACATTAGTTACCCAAGTCATAGCTGGAACTAAAACCTTATCACCAGGTTTCAGATTATACCTTACCTTTAAAGCGGACAATAATAGAAAGTTAGCTGTGCTACCAGATGATACAAACAACGAGTGTCTTACTCCTAACCACTTCGACCACTGCTCTTCTAACTCTTTAACTTTTGTACCGTTTGTATATCGATTACTAGTTTTTATAAAATTAATCAGATCTTGTTTATCTTGATCTGTAATACAATCTTTCATTAAAGGCCAAAACATATTATTCTCCATATTTTTTTATAACTTCATTATATACTTTTTTAACACCATCCTCTAACTTTGTAAATTCGAAACCTTTCATTAGTGATAACATTTTTTTATTACTAACCGTTTTTCTAAACTGACCGTCTGGTTTTTCTGTATTGTAGACAACGGATAAATCTGAGTCAAGAGCTTTCAATGTAATTGTTGCCATATCTGAAATTGAATTCTCTTCTGTTGTGGCAACATTGAAACTCTCGGTTATGTCATGTTCTATCATAATCTTTATAGCCCTTGCTAGGTCACTAGCATGCATGAATTGTCTCAATGGTTTACCAGTTCCAAATAATTCAATAGATGATTTACCCTCTTTTTCAGCATCAATAATTTTTCTTATCAAAGCAGTGATAAAATGACATTTTTCAGGATCTTCAAAATGATCGTATTCACCATATAGATTACACGGTATCATATAGTTATACTGTAGATTATATTGTCTGTTATACGCTTCGATTCCTACTGATAAAGATCTCTTTGTAAAACCATAACTAAAATTTGCAAATGATGGAGCACCCAAATGAATGTGATCCTCCGTCATTGGATATGTTTTAACAACATCTGGATACATACAAGTGCTCAAGATACCTGTAAATCTCTCAACCTTATGTCTTTGAGACATCATCAACACATTTGTATTTATAATAGTATTAAGATTATAAAAATCTGCTGGTGATTGTAAATTTTCAACTATCCCACCGACCTTAGCTCCTAGATGTATAACATTAGTGGGTTTATAATCACCCCATAAATCATCGACTTGTCTTGAGTCTAATAAATCACAATCTTTCGAACCAATGTATTTTGCTTCAGGTAATATTTCTTGTAGGTATTTACCAACCATACCTGTTCCACCTGTGACTAAAATTTTCATATCAATACTCCATATTTTTAATTTGTTTTTTGACTGCATCGAAACTAAATATTTCGTTTACTTTATCCCAAGCATATTGGACAGCTGAATTTCTTTTATCATCATCCTCGTAGTATTCTGTAAATCTTTGTTCTAGAATTTCAACATCGTTTGTCGCTGTCTGAGGATATAACAGAAAATGATTATCATTTACACCACCAATGTTAATTGTACCCACACTTGCTGTATGAACCACTTGTTTGCCTGGAAAGTAATCTATGGGATCTAAATTAAAATGATACATACAGGTAGACCAATTTCTTATAAATTCTTCGAGACCCATTGAATGAAACTGCTGTTCGGATTGAAGTTGTTTATATCTTACAGGTATATTGAATTTATTACCAATATAGTTTGCAAACTCATAAGTGTTTGCTCTTCTAGGTGGGTGTTGTGGTAAGTATGCCCATATAGTCTGATACTTTTCATTACCAAAATTATCATAGAAATAATCTATGTTATGTGGTTGAGCTACAAAATTAAATGGTTTTTTCACCTCATCCCTAAGTTTTTCAAAAACACCTATCTTATCCTCTGGTCGATTCATCAAAACGGTATCACATTGTTTTAGGAATTCTATCCTAGCTAGATGTTTGGGATGGTTGTAATCGAACGGTGGGCCTACCCAAATCTCTTTGAGAAAACCAACTATTTTAGATTTTGGATATTTAGATCGTAGTTTATCGACTTCACACCAATCATCCCAATACCCATCCGTTCGAGCAAGACTTCGTTCTCTAACAACAAATATTAAATCCAAATCTAAATCAGGTAAATCGTGTTTGAATTCTGACCAATTTATGAAGTATCCATTTTCGAACAACCAAGGATAATTGAATGTACTTATAAAACACTTACTGCCAACACTACCAAGCATGTGAGACGGATTATATGGTTTACTATCTTTGAATGAATAAGCTTGATCATTCTCTATATAAAAGGAGTTCATATCGTTAGTACCTATTGCATCAATAATGAGAGCAAAGTTCATTAACCTCTCCTTACTAATAAATCTTGACTAAAATTATCCATATAAAACTTATTCTGTTGTTCTTGTTTTTCCTTAGTTTTTGGATGATATAGACTCAACTCTTCTTGAGGTGGAAGGTGTGAATAGGTTTTACACCCTACGATGTGTTCATGTAATGGTCTAGTCCATCGTATATCATTTCTGTTTCTAAATACCCTTGCTTGATAATCTGGATAATTCACCCAACCATTTTCTGTCACTCTCCATCCCCACCGTTGTACATCCTCTTGAGTGAATCCATCCACAGTATTCACCCTAGGTACCCATATTAAATCAACATCATTTATTTCTAATATCTGTTTCAACTGTTGTAACAAAATTTTATTTGGATACTCATCAGCATCTATGTGAAAAATATAATCACCACTTGACTTTTCTATTACTGAGTTTTTATGATCAGCAAAGTTACCTTCAAGTTTTCTATTGTAATGTATGGGTTTATCATAATCATTGATAACATCAAATACACCTTTATCATCACCATCGACACAAATTATGATTTCATCTTGTTCATCAATATTTAATGTTAATATGTTTAATAACCTGTTTAATTCATCGGATTCATTATGAACCGTTATACCATAACTAATCTTCACTCAGTTCCTCTCTTAACTCTTTTGGTAGAGAAATGGGTTCTAAAAAGACTTGGGATTTTCTTGCTTCGATCAAATCGTATGTCCTATATACCGTATAAGTTTTTAACAGTCTCTTGATTTCCTTATAAACAGCAGGTCTAGCTCCACGAGCACCTGTGTTTTCGATAAATACTCTGTAAATTTGATCTTCTTCAAAAACAAATTCTATAGATCCAACTTGTTCCAACAATTGAACTAAAAATGGTTTGTTTCTAATAGTTGGTATTGTACCTGATTGTTCTAACTTTAAACCAACAAGATGTAAATTTTTACTCCCATCCTTTTTTACATAGGGTAACCTTGGATTCAAAACTAATAAAGTTGTTAGCAAACTTCTTGGGTTTTTTCCCTTATATCTGAATGATATTATATCACCAGCAGTTACCTTACTCCATGTATATATCTGTTTAGGCATTCTTGTTCATATCCCTTGTGATTCCCATCTCTTCACATGCTTTGATAAATTCATACTGTCCGAATTCCTTAGCGTTATCCACATCCAATCTTTGTGTATGATTATCATAAAGACTCTGTTCTTCTTTTGGTATATCAATGACCTTTGCATATTTCCATACATATTTATTGGCTTGACCCTCAGGAAATATCATACCAAGTTTACCCATATTAATTATGGATGGAAACCAAACAATATTTCTATCCTTATCTTCAAACTTACTTTCTCTAACTAATTGTGGAGATTTCTTTAAATTCTCTGTGAGTTTGACACTACCTATTTCATATCTTGAATCACTCATGAAACCACATTTGAAACATAGGAATGAACTATATGTGGGCTGGACTTCTTCAAAACAATGATTAGTATCAAAACAAACAGGACAAGTTATTACTCTTTCCATATCAAACCTTTTTTAATTTAGGTAATTTTATCTTAGGAGCTTCAGTCTTTTTCAACTTTGGTAACTCTAACTTAACTTCTTTGGGAAACTCTGGTACATATTTATCAAGTATCTCACCTAATTTCCTTGTCATAGCATTCAGAGAAAACTTAGCATTGTTATAAATGGCTAATTTCTTTGCAGGTAGGGTGTACTTCCTATAGTTTTTATATACATCCTTCATCACAACCGATGCTTGTTGATAATTAACGGTAAACCATTTCATACCCTCTTGATAGAACGCTTCAGGGAACGAACTCTTATCCACATCTACTAACGCTCCATCCAAAAGGACAGCGTTGGGTTTTTTCAAGAAATCTGTATGTCCACTCCAATTAGGAGCTATAACAGGTTTTTCACTAATCGATGCTTCTAAAAGAGGTCTACCATAACCTTCACCATGAGTCAATGAAATATGTGCTTTAACTTTAGGATGATTATATAGTTCATTGATTTCTTCATCCATTAAATCACCATGAAGAACATAAACATTAGGTAAATCACCTTTAATTTGTTTTTTTATATCTGCTATTTTATT
>CEQT01077762.1_pt1 | contig 15815 bp, 20 predicted proteins | sample 530951 | NCBI WGS metagenome assembly CEQT01 (sample SAMEA2621132, study PRJEB7988) | marine metagenome | biome: marine biome (ENVO:00000447); feature: surface water layer (ENVO:00002042); material: "saline water (ENVO:00002010), including plankton (ENVO:xxxxxxxx)" | depth 5 m
ATTGTTGTATGCTTATTATTCTATTACTTTTTTAATTTCAATTTTTTTTAAATAAATTTTTTATTATAAAATTGAAATTAAAAAAATAATGATAAAATTAATTATTAAACAATGTCTGATAACATATCTTTAGAGGACCAACAATGTATTATTTCAAGGAGAGTATTATGTGATTATACAGAAGAAGAAAAAGAAATTATGGACTATGACAAAAAGATAATAACGCTTCAAATTAACAAGGGTCAGAAACAACATAAATCTGTTATATATCCAAATCAAGATCAATGTGCTTCATTGATTGTATCTCATTTACTCAATAGAAAAATCATTGATATTATGGTTGTTGCTTTAACTCAATCCGGTAAAACTGGAATTATGTGTGCCCTTATTAAAAGGTATATAAATGAAAATATGATACCAATTGATAATATTTATATAATTACAGGTTTAAGTAGCGTAGAATGGAAAGAACAAACAAAAATCAGATTACCAGAATCGATTGAAAATAGGATTTATCATCGCAGCGATTTAACCACTAAATTTATTAAAGATATAGAAAATAAAAAAAATGTCTTCGTTATATCCGATGAGATACAGATAGCAGCAATGGGAGGACAGGATTCGAAGATCGATCAAACACTATATAAGGCTTTTAAAAAAGCCAAATTTTACGATAAGAAATATTTATTAGAGAATGATATTAAAATTGCAGAATTTACGGCAACTCCAGATGGAACTATTTATGATGTAATGGATTGGGGAGATAATTCAAAGATACTAAAAATGGAACCTGGCGATGGATATACAAGTTGTTTTGATTTACTAGACCAAGGGCGTGTTTATCAGTATAAAGATTTGTGTTGTTATGATAAAGAAAAAGATAGTGTTGATGAAGAATCAGCAACTAATAATATACATGAAATATCCAAATACATAGAAACGAAAGCCTTTGATTATCCTATGTATCATATTATTAGAACACCTAATGGAGATTATGGAGATACAGTAATCAAAAATTTTAAAAAGGTGTTTGGAGTTGAGATGAAATATTATACTTATAACAGAGAAAGTGAAATTACTGATATAAATACAATTTTACGCGTCAAACCTAAAGAACATACATTTATATTTATTAAAGAAAAACTTAGATGTAATAAAACATTAAAAAAAAAATATTTAGGTATTGTGTATGAAAGATACACTGTCTGCCCGGATGATACTGTAGTAATCCAAGGTCTTTTGGGTAGAGCAACCGGATATGATGATAATGGGAAGACAGTAATATTTACTAATATTAATAGTATTAAGAGATATAAAAAACTATGGGATTCTACCTTTCAAGATAAAACAGTTAAATGGAGTTCAAAAACTACAAAAATGGTTAAGGATACATTAGAATCAAAAGGTACTACATTAAAATCAAAAGGTACTTACTTACAAATCGGAACAAAACGTGATTCAAGTGGTGAAAATAAGGAACCAATAGTCAAAAAATTTAATAACCAAAAAGAAGTAAAAGACTATTATAACACAAATTTAAAAGATAAATTCGGTGGGAGAGGTCCAAATAAAAGAGAACCTAATAGTGAAGGATATTATACTACTACTATTAATAAAAAAAATGGGGGAAAAGGTAAAGATGTCGTACATAGTTGCGATGACGTTAATAAAGTTATTAAACAAGGTTTAAATCATGATCATACGTTCACTTTTCATCCGTGTTATAGAGATATAACTGATAAATCAACATTAGAATTTTGGCTTATTCATATTCCGTTAAGTTAATATTTTACAAGAAACAAGCAATAATAGATTTTTCCTGACAATCTAAGGGTTGTTCGTCATATTCAAAGTCAAAATCGGAGTCTTCTTCAAACTTTTTTTCCCAAAAAGGTGTTCCTTTAGAATGAAGTCGCCAGTTTTCTCTCGTTTCTTTTAATATATTAACATCCTGGAGAGATTCGTGATAAGAAATAATAAAATTATCATCAACAGAATACATTCTTTTATTATTTAATACTCTATATAAAGGACCTTCTATTTTTTCAAAATCTTGGACGAAAGCAATTTCGCGTTTAGTAAGAAGAGTTTTAGTATTTCTTTGGTTTTTATAATCACCTTGTAATAGTAATGTAACAAATATTAAATAAATAATAGTAAAGTCGTGGTCTGGATGCTCTATTTCTTGTAAAATATGAGGAATCCTAGTTGCATCTTTATTTTTTTCATTTTTAAAGTAACTGTATAGAGATTTTAAATAATCAGGATATAGCGAAGAGTCTAATCGCTTAAGTTTAAAAATCATAGAAGAATAATCATTATCGCTTATACATCGTAAGATAGGTGCATATTTTTCATTATATTTTTCCATCCATTTTGGTTTTTTACCCTTTTTTAGCTTAAATGAATTAATACTCGAAGTTGCTTGTCTTAATTCAAATACTTCCATATTACCGTTTTTATAAAACATAAATTTTACAAGGTGTCCTATAATAAGAGGATTTTTAGTTTCATCCCAAGTATTAAAATACTTATTAATGGTATCAATAAAGGAAATATTTTGCAGTGCGTAAAAATCAAAATAGCATTGATAAATGAGCGAAAATGCTTCTTTATGGAAACCACTATAATATAGTTCGTAAATCCAAAATAAGGGTTCTTTAAGATCCTTTTTAGAAATCATGGATGATAGAAAAGTTAATTCGACAAACGTTTTAGGATAAAGCAATCTTGTTAGTTGAAGCATTTATTGAATTTTTAGAGTATTATATATTATAATCAATTTTTTCTTTATATAATATATAATGGCTGGAAATAAATGGATGACAACTGTAAAACAAACTATGAAAGCAAACGCGGGAAAATCATTAAAGGAAGTTTTAAAACTAGCAAAAAAAAAATATAGGTCTACCCAAAAGGTAGAAAAAAAGAAACCAAAACGTAAACAAAAAACAGCTAATAAACGTAAACGACGTAGGTCATCGTCACATATTCACACAAAATGCATTAAAAAAGCAATAAAAAAATGCAGAAGACATAAACATTAACTCTTATTTTTTTTTATTTTTTCCTTCTATTTTAATTGTTTTTAACACTTCTGTTTGCCGCTTAGATTCTAACATAACCGTATCATAATCATAAGAATGATTTAAGGAAGGAGTAATATCTTCAGGTTCTGTTAATTTAGATTGTATTTGTTTAAAAGAATGAATCGTGTCTTCGTAACTTAATCTTTCTTCTGGATCAGGAGAAAGATTTTGTAAAAGCAATTGAGAAAATTCAATTAAAAATGTAGAACGCGGGATATTTTTACCATAAAAATTAGACAAGATTCTTAAATATAGAGCACTAACCGCATAATTATCCCACGTAGAATATCCTTTAAGGAGTTCTTTTATTTTATTATCGCGGGTCTTTTCACCTGCTTTATCAATATACTTTTTTCCAAATTGAACGCATTTAGTTAAATATATTTTTGTAAATTCAGAAGAAAATAATGAAAAACACGGATTTGAGCTTACAAAGCGAACTGCGGCATCTTCAATATGCGATAAAGTAATTTTTGGGTCGTTATTATGTAAAAGAAGACATAATAAATGTATGTCAAACGACCATATATAGTATTCTGGAGCATAAACGTAAAAACAAGTATACATATTTTCGTGTGATAAATTCTTCATATCTATTGAAATTCCAAAATCAGAAATCAAAACTAGATGCTGCTTGTCATCGTAAAGTATATTTTCATTTTTTAAATCAAATTGGACTATTTGTTTTTGAATAAGCATATCAAAAGCAGTAAGTAAATGTAGGTAAGATTCTATGGCAAAGGCTATTTTATATTTTGCATCTTTTTTATTATCATATAAAAATTTAAAAAAATCAGGATTCTTTAGATATACAAATTTCATAGATATAAAAGGAATATTTTCTTTTGGATCTATTGGTTTGCAATTTTTTAATAATTTTTTATCTATGGATGAAATATTAATAGGACAACTATCTACCTGTGTTCTGAAATATTTTTTATGATTTTCTAAGGTTTGTATTTCTTCTCCTATATTTATTTCATTTTCAGATGTCTGATTACGTTTTTGAATTTTTGATACGAATTTATCAGAAGTTGGTTTACTATTACAATTGATTCCTGGATAATATATACAACCAAATCCTCCTTGTGCTAATAATTTACTCATATAATATATATCAATTTATTTTTTATATAGAAAGTACCGATTTTTAAACGTTTTCTTAAGCTTATCATTAATTTCTTTACCGTCAAATGAATGCGTTTGTCTAAATTCATTTATTTGAGAAATCAAATTTGTATTTGTTTTATGAGTTTTCATAAATTCCTCATAAGCTTCAGAAGGTTTTCCTTCTTGTGTTTTAATAAAATCATCCATAAGAGAAATTAAAACATGGTCGCAAGAAATGTATTTACGGCGCTTTTTTGGTTTTTCCTGAGAAGTATTTTTATTTTTATAGTAATATCTAGCACTGATATACAGCTTGTTTTCAAAATCGCCATCAAATCCCAAATTTTTTAGACGGTCCTTTTCTCTTTGAAAATCCTCACTTTTCTCACCTATCCATAATTTCCATGCATCTTTATAATCTTTTTTTTCATCAAATTGATGAAGTTTCGCAAAATAACTAATTTCTTCTACAACTTCGGGGGACAATTTAAATCGGTACGTTTTCTTATCAGTATCCATTGATAATTACTTTTTATTTATTTATTTTATGTTTCAATTTTATAAGTATATGTATACTTTAACAGTTAAACCATATTTAGATCAATATAATAAACAATATAAACAAATAATTTGCATAAATACGATTCCAAAAGGAAATTTATCAGCTCATGTTAAACAGGTTAGTTTACCTAAATTATCACCATTTAAAGATAATACCCCATGTTGTTCCTATCAAAAATGTAGTTATGTTATATGTGATTTAGAAGATTCAAGTAAATTTATGTGTATTAATGACATTCCATCATTATTTACTTTTTTATATGAAAATAATTATACAATTAATAATGAGTTAACAAAAATGATGAGTGATAGTGAAATAAGATTAGCAAATAAAGTTTTGTGTTTTTTTTCTTATAGTGAAAATTGAAATAGAAATATATTGATAAATGTTAATTATAAATGGACGAAGAAACACTTATCAAAAAGTACATAAGTCAATTAAATAATAGTGAAAAATTGGCTTATGAAATAGCTAAAGAACATTTAGAAACCTCTTTTGATATGTCAAGGTCTATTGGGTTTTTGGAATTTAAAAAAAATTATATTTCTAATAACGAAGCTTCTTCCCGTGCCGACGGTACCCAGCCGCCATAATTCGTTTTCTTGTTTTTGATGGAATCCTTTGTCGTTTATAATGTTTAAAAAATTTAAATTGTTTACCACCACCTTGTGTTGGCTTTTCTTCAACAGATTCAGCTTCAACAGAAATTGGTTCAGAAACATCTTCTGTTGACGTGTCTATTTTAGGTATTTTATTTATACTATTTGTAATTTTTCCTTGTAAGTTTAATAATTTTTGCTTACCTTCAATTGCCCGGTCTAGGGCCGGTTCTGGGGCTGATGAAATAAGTTCTCCAAATCTTCCAAAGCTTTTGCCGGTTCTACTAACCGCTTTCATACTATCATTAAATGCTCTACCTGTTGCAATTATTATATTAATTAGTCCACCTATAAATGGTATTTGTCCTAATCCTGCTCCTATCATTCCTATTGTAATATCCACGCCAGCAGCAGCTAATGTTCGACAAATAAATTCTAACATATCCACCGCTTCATTAGTCATATCTTCAAGAGGTTCCTCCATTTCTTCTAAAATATCTCTCATTATTTCAGCACTTATTTTTCCAGTTTCTTTAAGATTTGCCATAGCTTCAGGATCTTCTGATATTTGGGCTGCCATGCGAGCTGATAAAATTAATTTTTCTTTTACTTCTTCTGTTAAATCTTTGTAATCTGCTCCAGTAATATCTCTTCCAAAAAAATAATCAATACTATAAATTACTGATTCTTTGTAAACATATGTCCCTGCTTTTATAAATGATTTTGATAAATACCAAACTAAATCTAAATAACTGCCTAAAAGATGAGAAAACCAAGTTTCACTTCTTCTTTTTTTTTTACCTAGGGTATATCCACCTAGAGCACCAATACCAAGCGCGGCTGCTTCTGATCCACCTCTTATAATTTTATTGCTTTTTCGTGTTCTTTTTTTTTTATTCATGAGGCTATACTTATAATAACATTATATAATAAAAATATACAAAAGCCCCAATATACATATTTAAAATCAAATTGACTTGCTCCATAATAATATGCTTTTATCAGTTTGAAAAATAATTTAAGAATAATAGCAAATGTTCCTATAATAAAATCTACAAATGGTTTCATTATACGTTCTCCTATAGTAGGTTTTCTTCTATCATTATAAAATTCAAAAAATGTTACATCTCGTGCTTTAGTTTTAGCCATATATTATATATATTTAATTATTTTTTTTAAATTCAGAGTAGGAAAGTTTATGCGATTCACGCGAAATTTTTTTTGTTGGAATTTCTGATATTTTTCCTCCATATCTAAAATTATTTATTTTAGATTTTATATTTTTATTGTTTTTTTTAATTATATTATACTCTTTAAACTGAGCGAAAACATCATCTAGTTTTTCTTTATTTTCTACTGGCTCGTTTTTATTTTGTTCCTTTATTTTATTGATTTCATCCACAATATCTACATGTAAAAGCTTACAATTATAACGCAGAGCATATTTTCTTGCCACCATGTCTAAAATTGGATAAGGCACACTCTTTCGTTCGGTCGTATAATAAATAAACGTTTCGTTATAAAACATTCGAATCTCTCCATACTTTTCTGTTTCTTCTTCAACAAAACAATTCTCTAATTCTTTTAATCTTTCATCGCTTATATCATTCATCTCTAATTGGTTATATTCATCCAAATACTTATCTTCTTCTTTTTCTGGTTCGATTTGTTTTACCTTATTATTATCAGAATAACTTATATAAAAAATAATACCCAAAAAATAACCGATATATACTAAAATCATAATAAAATTCATAGGAATTTTTATATCTACTATTTTTTCTGACTCCATTAATAATACTTAATTATTAAATTTTTAAGTATTATTTCATTTTAACTATTAAGTTGTTTTAGTCTTTCTTCAAATAATTCTTTTACTTCTTCCTGAAGGTCAACAACTTTGATTTTTTGATAAGTTTTATTTTCATTGTTAGGATGTAAACAAACTAAATGCATGGACTTAATTTTTTTATTGTATTTTTCCTCTATAATTCGTTTATAAGTATTTAACTGCAAACAATAATGCCAATAATTTGAATCTGGTAAATGTTCTATAATTGGATTAGTGGAACACGCGTTATTAAATGCTGCCTTTCGTATTTTTTTTGATCGTTTCCAATCCATCATATGTAAATCTCCGTTTTTATCTTCAAAAATCATATCTATAGATCCAGAAAAGCGTAAATCTTCATTATATATCATCCATTCTGTTCGATACGGTTTTAGTATTTCTTTATGTTTTTCATTAAATTCTAAAAAGTATCCGAATTCTGTGGATTCATCTGGTTTAGTTAAACATTCATTGTAAAATCTCTCTATGTTATCGTGCATAATTGTACCTAGGTCTGTTGAATGTTTCCAGGTTGCTTTTATTTCACTCGGCGTCATACCGTAATATTCGCTTTTAGACCAGTTTCTTGATTTCATCATATTTTCAATTATTTTATCAGAGTCAAATGGTTCAAAATGACGATGAATCCAAGTTGTTACTGAAACATAATCCGTGTCTCCGTTTACTGTATATTTATGAGGACCCGGTTCAAATGAAATGTATTCATCACGTTCGTGTGAATTCTTTGTTTTAAGAAAATCCATTAGTGTGAGTGATTATAATGACTTTTGCGTTCCTTCAATTTTTTATTAATTCCTTTTGCGTTTGATCTTTTTTTCTTTTTTTTTATTTTATCTACCCTTTTTGTAGAGGCTTTTGACTCCTTTTTAGGAACTCTATTAGTTTTTTTAGCTTTAGGATGAGGCGTGGGAGTTCTATTGCGAATTTTTCTTCTTTTCCTAGTATTTAAACTAGTTAATCTATCAATTAAAGGTGATTCCCTATCCTGGTTGATTTGTTTTTTTACCGCGTCTAATAAATGTTTATTATTTAATTTAATCTCTATAAGTTTTCCATTTTCTACATAATCTAAATCTAGGTTTTTTCCGTTATAATTTCCACTCCATCTTGAATTATAAACGTTTTTTCCATTAACCTCAATATCATGTTCACCGCTTGTCGTAATTAATTTAGAAATCATATATATATATATAATAGATAATATAATGGATAAAAAACCCATTTCTGAAGTTGGTTTAACACAATTATTGCCGCCTAAAAGTAAAACATCAACAGAAACTAGTGAATATATGGATACATTTTTTGATACTAACAGCGAATGGTATATTAAGTATTTTAATATTAAAGACATTAAGAAAGGAAAAAAATAGAAATAGAAATAATATTAAAAAATAAACACTTAAATTATATATGGACCCTTCAAAAAAGAAGTTTAAGAAAATAAAAATTAAAAAATTGAGACAAAAACAACCAGATGAATCACAAGTAGAACCTGTTGATATGCTTCGAAAAAACGAAGACTTTGTAAAAATATTAAGTGAAATAGAATTTATTAAAATGAAAAAAGGTGAGTTTATGAGCGCAAAGCGTTATAAAGACGCACAAGAAGCTATCATGAAAATTAACACCGATGTAAATTCTGTAGATGATTTGAAAAATAAAAAATTTATTGGAAAACGTATGATTGAAGTGCTTACAGAATTTCAAGATACAGGCAAAGTTGAGTATTTAGAAACAGAGAAAAAAAATCCCGTTAATTTATTTGCTAATATTTACGGGATTGGTTACGTCAAAGCCGAGAAATTGGTTAAAAAAGGATATACTAATATTGAAGATTTGCGTAAAAATCAAGATAAAGAATTAAACGATAAACAAAAATTGGGTCTTCAATACTATGAAGATATTTTGGAGAGAATCCCTAGGCAAGAAATCGATGAATACAATGAAAGGTTTAAATCTGTATTTGAATCGCTTAATAGTCCTTCCTCTAGTTATGAAATTGTAGGAAGTTATAGACGAGGTGCAGAAAACTCTGGTGATATTGATGTTATTATTACAGACCATAAAAATATATCCACAGTATTTAAAAAATTCATTGATTTATTAGAAGAACAAGGAATCATTCTACACCGATTAACCGACGGTAAATCAAAGGTTATGGTTATTGGTAAATTAGGTGAATATCCCGCGAGAAGGCTTGATTTCTTATATACCTCACCTGAAGAATACCCTTTCGCTGTTTTATACTTTACCGGCTCTAAAGGCTTTAATACCGCTATGCGTCAACGAGCCTTAGATCTCGGTTATAGCTTAAACGAACACGGTATTCACGAATTGAAGCAAGGTTCTAAAGGCAATAAAGTTAATATACAATTCAAAAAAGAAGATGATATATTTGACTTTCTTAATATGGAATTTAAAGAACCTAACGAGCGCATAGACGGGCGCTCAATTGTATTAAAACCTGAAATTATGCCCGAAGAAAATCTTAAAATTAAAAAAGACTTAACTGAACCTAATAAGAAAAAACCTAAAATTATTATCAAAAAAAGAAAAACACTTAAAAAACGACTTGAAGTTAAAAAACCCGATTATTTAAAAAATGTGGACTCGTTTAGAAAAATAGGAATTGATTATTTAAAATCTCTCGAAGTAAATGATTTAGAAGACATTCTACTTGAATCAAACCATCGATATTATAATGATGTAGAAAGTAAGGTACTAACTGATGAAGAATACGATATTATAAAAGAATATCTTGAAAAACGAGACCCAGATAACGAGGTTGTTCGCAATATTGGTGCCCCAGTTAAGCGCGATAAAGTTAAATTGCCGTTTGAAATGGCTTCCATGGATAAAATTAAACCCGATACCAAAGCCCTAGATAAATGGTTGAGTAAATATAATACCCCCTCTTCCTATGTTATTTCGTCTAAATTAGACGGCGTAAGTGGTCTATATGTTAATAAAGGTTCCCCAAAATTATACACTAGAGGCAACGGAGTAGTAGGGCAAGATGTTAGTCATTTGCTTAAGTATTTGAACCTTCCAAGAAGAGAGGATTTGGTGGTTCGTGGTGAATTTATAATCTCTCGAGTTAATTTTGAAGAGCATTATAAAGAGTCTAATGCTAATCCAAGAAATTTGGTGGCTGGGATTGTGAATAAAAAGAAACCAACCAAAGAAGAGCTAAAATACCTTGAATTTGTCGTTTATGAAATAATAGAACCAGTGATGAAGCCAAGCGAACAATTAACTATGCTTGAAAGCCTTCAGTTTAATGTTGTATTAAATGGTGTAGAAAAAACCTTAACAAATGATTTATTATCTGCTCGATTAGTAGAAGGACGCACTCAATACCAATATGAAATGGATGGAATTGTAGTATACCACGATAAAATATATGATAGATCTAGTGGAAATCCAGACCATGCATTTGCCTTCAAGATGGTTTTATCGGAACAAATGGCTGAAGCCAAGGTTCTAGATGTAATATGGAGCCCTAGCAAAGATGGCTATTTAAAACCTAGAGTTCGCATTGAACCTATTGAATTAGGCGGAGTTAATGTAGAATACGCTACGGGATTTAACGGCTCTTTTATAGAAGAAAACAAAATAGGAGTCGGTGCTATTATTAAAATTATACGTAGTGGAGACGTAATTCCTCATATTATGGATGTTGTTATACCCGCTGTCAATGCAAAAATGCCAGAAGAAGATTATATTTGGAATAAAACCCGCGTTGACGTTATGTTAAAAGACGCCGATACAAATCCCGTAGTTATGGAGAAGAAAATTACTTTGTTTTTCAAGAATCTTGAGATTGCTGGTGTAGGGAGCGGAAATGTCAAGAGATTAATCCAGGCAAAATATGATACTATACCCAAGATTTTGGCGATGGAAGAGAAAGAATATTTAAATGTCGAAGGATTCAAGGCTAAATTGGCGAATAAAGTGTATACGAATATTAAAACACAAATAGAAAAAGCCTCTCTGGTTTCCTTGATGAAAGCGTCTAATATTTTTGGACGTGGGTTGGGTGAAAGAAAAATCCAGCCTATTTTGGATAAACATCCTGATATTTTAACATCGGATGATACTCGCGAAGAAAAAGTGGAAAAAGTAAAGGCGGTCAAAGGAATCGCGGAAAAATCGGCGATAGCATTTGTAGATCAAATTGTACCTTTCGTTAAATTTATGGAAGAAGCAAAACTAGATAGTAAATTACAAGTAGAAGAAAAAGAAGTCCCTGTATATGACGAAGAACATCCATTGTTCGGTAAAAAAATTGTTCTAACAGAGATTAAAGGAAAAGAGCTAGAGAGATTTATTAAATTAAAAGGGGGCGAAGTTTCAAAAACCGTAAATAAAAAAACATTTTTAGTAGTTAAAAAAGATGAAACCACTGATACAGAAAAAGCAAATGCCGCAAAGCTATTAAATATTAAAACAATGACAGAAGACGAGTTTAGAAAAGAATATAATATTTAAATAGTATATATGCCAAGGAAAAAGACTAGTAAACGTAAAGCAAGAGGAATTTTAAAAAGAAACTCAAAATATACTAGTAAAAAACCAAGTAGTGCGTTGAGAGATAAAAAAATGCCTATGCCTATAAGACAATTGCAGGATGATTTTGAATTCCGTCAAAAACGAACAAAACAAGTGCTTAGGCAAATAGAGGCCGAACAAGATCGAGATAAACTAGATAAGTTATATACAAAATTAGATGAACTTCATAAGCCTTCAAGAGCGGCTTTCCAAGAAGGATTATTTTACCACGGTCCAAATTTTTTTATGCATGGAGAGGAACTTGCGAAGGCAACGCAAAGAGAAAAAAATCGATATCGTGACACTGTAATATCAGCCAGCAAAAACCTTGGACCACCTTCACCCCCGAAGCGTTCCGATGGTTTTAGAAAAGTAAGATGGGGGAATGATGATGAAATCTCGCCTCCTCAACCTCCAGTAAGAACCTGGGGACAATTCGCATTGCAAACTTTAGGACTAGGTAAAGGTAAAGGAACAAAAAAACAAGGAAAAAAAAGAAAAGCAAAAGGAAAATCTAAATCTAAATCTAAATCAAAATCAAAATCTTAAGCTTCTATAGAAATTTTAAGATAATTATATAATTTCGTTTTAATTTCTGATTCTTTAATATTATTTGTAAATATCATCATGACGTAATCGTCATAAGGATATTTTTGTAACTGATTTGCTTCTCGTTGTTCCTTGGTCCATTCCTTGAATTCTATTACTACTCGTCTATTTATCTTGCTGATAAGTTTTTTAAAATCCTCGTTATTAAGCGGATTCCATTTTTTGTTCTGAAATACAAATAAAGTTCCTCCTTTATGCTCGAATGCTCTGATAGGATTGTCCGATTCTAATGGTAGATTGTTTTTAAGAACATTAAATATTCCATTAAGTATTCCATTTTCAAAAATATAATTTAATTCTTTATTATTTATTTTTATGCAATCTGTCCAAGTATTAAATTCAGAAGGCTTATAATCCTCCAACCACCTATCTACATCGACCTTTGGTGGACCTTTGGGAGAATATTTACGAAGACTTTTTATTTCTTCTTCCATTTTATTTTGTTTTTTAACCAATTCTTGTATAATTAAGTAGAGTTCCTGTATGGAAGGTGTATCATTGAATTCTTCTAATGTTCTTTTATCGTCCAATGTTGCCATTGCTTTTATACTACAGCAAATTAAATGTCGTTCGTAATATATTTTTCTTGAATAAGTTTTTTTACAATAACTACATTTAAACTGTCTTTCGCTCATTATAATTTACATTTTATTTTGTTTTTTAAGGGTCAATTTTATTTGATAATAAAATAATATAACACAATAGTATAATGAGTTGCATAGATTATACTATTCCAGAAACCGTGTGTAAAAATCCTGAAAATAACAATCAAAGTGACCGACAATACGCAAGTAATATTAAAATGACTATGTTTAGGTTAGTTCCTAGAAATCCTAGCTCCATTCGAAGAACCAAAACTAGTCTAAAACCAGGCGCTCTATGTCCTGGAGGTGTAGGAGTAGATGTAAAACACAATTCATATGATAGATATTTAGCACGTAAAAAAGAGGCGTTAATTATTAAAGACAAAGAACGTTCGCAAAAAGCAAATGCAATGTCTGTTCCAAGTTGTAATTATTGTAATTAAAATAATTATTATATATATATGCCAGCGTGTCTTTCAAGAATGACATTTTCTACAGGAGGTTCATCAAAAAAGTTTGTTTATGCAAATAAATCACAAAATATTATAAGTGTTAACTTAAAAAACAAATCCTTTGCATCTGGTAGAAAATTTAGCTTGTTTAACAACATGTTATTAACAGGAGGTTCTTGTGGTTCTTGTGGGAAAAAATAGAAAATTGATTTAAACGTAAAAATTGTATTTAAATCAATATGGTCGATCGTGTAGAACAATTAAAAACCGTACAAGATGAATCTCGTGAATTATTTTCGCGAAAAAATGCTGATTATGGGGATGCATTTGCAACTTATGGAACTATTGGCGTTTTAGTGCGATTGGGTGATAAAATTCAGCGGTTGTCTTCAATTACAAAAAAAAGTGTAACCTTGGTAGACGACGAATCGTTACGTGATACGCTTATAGATTTGCATAATTACGCAGCAATGGCTGTAATGCTTTTGGATGAAAAAACAAGTGAAACTTAATATAAGATAACTGAATGATTAAATATATTTTACAAATATGATAAATATATTTAATAAAAATTGAAATAAGTATTATAAAATGTTATAATAGTAATAATAATAATAATAATATGTGCCCCGATGAATGGGGTTGGTTTATATCAGAAGAGATCCCTTATATAGAAGATCTTTGTATAGAGACTAAAAGAAAAACAAATAGATATGAGTATAATGATAATAAAAAAATAGAGCGTTTCAAATTATCTACAATAAGGGAAGATAATATTGATGAACCTCCTATACAAACGTGGTTCATAGGTTTAGACAAGCGTTATGATTTTGGTAATGTGTTTGCTACCACTATATCAAACGTATTGTTATTGTGTATAGGTGGAATATGTTATGTATTTAATAATAAAAATAAAGAATAAAATAGATTCTAAATTTTGTATTTAATTTATAATTTATAATTTATTAATGCGTATAATATGCTGGAGGAATTCCATTATTATAAATGGTTTGAATATCATCCTCAGTTAATACCGAGTTATTGAAAATCATATAACTGTGTAGGGTAATTGCATTTTCTGTTGCTATTTCTTCAAGCACGGTTAATTCATTTATATCTGGTAAAACATTTGAATCATCGCATTCAATTACTTTTTTATTGTTGGCGTAAAATTTAACAACTCCAGAAGATTTCGAATAAGTCATAATTACATTGTGGAACGTATTTAATCCAGTTGTTTCAGCTCCCGACGCATCAAATTCATATGTTACGTGAGAATCACCGTTGTATAATTGAGCTTTAAATGAGTGATTTTGGTTTATATATTTAGTAAACAACTTGATGTTCTTAGCATTTCCTGTGGTGTGATTATCATTGGTTAAATTAAACAACGTTGTTGAACCCGTATTGTGAAGCATTACCCATAATGATATAGAAAATTCATTTGTTATATCTGGTCTAGGTATGGTTAAATCGTAATATAAATTGTTTTCTGTATCAGTCGCATCAATGAAAAGACCTTGTTTGGAGAAAACACCGTTGGTTGTAGCTTGGTTATTTCTAACGATATCCCTCGAATGTCCTAATGTAAAGTCATAAATATGGGAAACATTTGCGACAAGTACCGCGACACCTGTATCTTCGCCTTCTGGTTCAGGTTCAGGTTCAGGCTCGGGTTCAGGTTCAGGCTCGGGTTCAGGTTCTTGTAGTGGTTCAGGTTCATAATATGTTATTGAATTGTAAGCAGGTCCTTGTAAATAAGAGCTTGAACCTGAACTTGAAGCAAAGACGATATCTTTCTTATTTCGCATGGAATATAACTTTCGAATCTCTCCAGCATTCATTGCAGTTCCATTCCAGAAGCGGACATAGCCAATTGTTCCGTTAAACCAGCTCCCATAATTAAATGTACCATCTGTATTATTCAGCTCCCTAAGTGCTCCAATAGTAAGACTGTCTCTTGTTTTTATTGGAACAGATTTATTATGAGCTAATGTATCTGTATCTGTTAAAATTCCATTTTTATAAATTTTCATAGTTGTTCCAGAAACAGTCATTACAAAATGCACCCAAACGTTAGCTTCAAAGTAATTAACAGATGATTCTATGGCTGGGTTAGAATTTTCTGTTTCGTAAAAAGCCCCACAACGAACATCCCTAGGATCGTTTCCTTGTAAGATACCAACCAAATCATCGGCATATGGAAGTTCGGGCCACGAAACCGTATCATAATCTTGCAATGAAACGATATAAGCGTATTGCACCAAGGTCGTTGGTTTTACATACATTTCTATCGTAAAATCGCCACCAAATTCAAATGGGGTTACATCTAAATAATCATCCACACCATCCAATTCTAATCCTTTTGGTGTTATTCTAGCTCCATTCATTAAACTACCTGTAATGG
>CEQT01005892.1_pt1 | contig 15593 bp, 2 predicted proteins | sample 530951 | NCBI WGS metagenome assembly CEQT01 (sample SAMEA2621132, study PRJEB7988) | marine metagenome | biome: marine biome (ENVO:00000447); feature: surface water layer (ENVO:00002042); material: "saline water (ENVO:00002010), including plankton (ENVO:xxxxxxxx)" | depth 5 m
TCATATCTACTACCTGCTACCCAATCCACTCTTCTTATAATTCTCCTGATATTAGCTGATGATACTTTTTTACCATACATCATCGTATCACCTGCATGTCTTCTATATGAAAAACTATCTATAGGTGCTGGTGTATTATTATCCCATCCTAAAGATCTACCATATCCCACTATAGTCTCATCAGGAGTGCCTTCTGGATTTGGTAATCCAATAAACACGTAATATGAATTATTAGTATTTTCTACTGACTCAACAAAGTTGTTAGCATTCAGAATTCTAAATTGATCAGTAATTATCGCTGACATTGTTAATTAACTTTTTCTTTTTATTTATAGAGGAAATTGAATCATAATCCAAATACCCTTATTGCACCAGATGATCTTAGACCTCTGAGCGAACTTACAGAGTAATTCTTTCTTTGAATAGTTGGGAAGGTAGTTAAACCGCTATTTACTGTCAATCCAGTTACACCTATTGAAATAGGATTATCTGATCTTGTAGCATTAAATAATCTACCCCAACTAATTTTACCTAATTCAGTGCTAATTCCTGGTGCACTAGGGTCAAAATTACCTGTTTGAGCGATTCCTAAAACTGATGATGTGCTATTTGTATGAATGTTACAAGTAATCTGACCGTTAAATGCTCCATCATCAGATACAGCATGAACTTTGTAAATATTATCTAAGAATGTTGTTCCTATAGCAACTATTGATGAATCCTGACTGTCAACCGATGTGACTGCTGATCCAACTTTTGTATCTTTTATGAAGACTGGATAACCGACATTGATAGGTTTACCTGATATTTGCTCGTCTGATCTAAAGAAAAACTTAAGTGCTAATGGATGACCACCAGTTCCAGTTGTTGTGGTAATACCAGTGATGATTCCAGTAAATCCTTCTATATTACTAATCTCTGTGATTTTTTCAGTTTTAAATTCAGGTAAATCAATTATTACTTGTGGTGGTGTGGTGCTTGTGTATCCTAATCCTTGATTTACCACATTAATGGCATTTATAGATCCATTTGTGATGGTTGCTGTCGCAGTCGCTGTGGTATATGTACCAACACTCCCATCTGATTGTGTAAATGTACCGATTCCAGACACAGGTCCAGAAATTTTTACTGAAACTGTGCCACTATAACCAGAACCAGCGTTAGTTATATCAAATGATGTAACAGAACCTGCTGCAGATACAATCGCTGTAGCAGATGCACCAACATTTATCTGACCAGAAGAAATTAAAGCATCAACACTATTATATGTTAAATTATATCTATCTGATAATGGAAAGTGTGTTGCCTTTTCATAGAAGAAAGATCTCACATCATCTACAAAAATTCCATTTAAAGGTGTTCCATCATTACCTGAGATTATTGAAAAATCTCCAATAATTTTAGCAGTTGGATATATTTGTGCCTCTAGTATTTCTCTTGACTTATCTATTTTTTTACCATTTAAAATTATATCAACTTTTTGTTTAGTCCACCTAATTGGTTTATCATTATTTTCATCAATACCCTGACCAGTATAGATATCAGTTTCGATAAGTTTTGCTCCAAGCAATTCTTTTATAGTTCTTTCATTTCTTTGTGTAGTAGTCACTCCAACAGGGTGTTTAAACACTCTAAGTTCATCACCAACTTTAATTGTTTCTTGTATGTCTGCAGTATCAATATCAATACCATCTTGACCTTTATAGAAGAAAATATCTATCTTAGAATCTGGTCTAGGTGCTTCAGTAAAGTCAAATGTAGTTCCTCCTTGGAATTGATAAGCTTCTTCAGGTTTTTGAAGCACACCATTAACAAATATTAATAGAACTGCGTTCATATTAATTAATTGAGATCTTGAATCATTTAAATCTTTTTCAAAGCTTAAAAGTTGTCCGTTAAAGAATAATGGGAACCTTTTGCTAACTCCATCTTGTAAATTCTTTATGGAATCAATAAAATCTATTTCACCGAACTGTTGTGCTGAAAATCTATCAGTAAAGACTTCAAGCACCTCTAATTCAAATTCCTGAATTGGTTGACTTAAATGTGCTGCGGTGATTAGTCCAACTGGTTTGAATTTGTCACCAATTTTAAATGAATGTCCTGATCTAGCAACAGAGAATTTAGAAATTTCAAAGGTAGTCGAACCAATACCTACAGTTGTGGAAGCAGCACTGACCTCAACATCTAGTAATAAATTAGATCCAGTTTCAGTTGTTGGACCAATCCCACGTCTAGAAACACCAACTACAGGTATATTATCATAATTTGGTTCTGGAATTACAATTTCTGGATTTACATAACTTGTACCTGCAGAAACAATCGTAAATGCAAGTGTTCCACCAACACCAACAGAAGCAGTTACAACAGCACCATTACCTGCACCTCCACCAACACCAGCATTTAATGTTATTGTATTAATAGTTGTTGCTCCAATACCAGTTACAATACCTGCAATAGGATCTGAATTTGGAAAACTAGTTTTTGACACTGCTCTTGGATATGGATGATCTGAGAAGAAATTATCCTTAGAACACTTAAATACTAATCCACCAGTATCAATACCAACTGAATCACTTGTTGTAAATGTGTGATTTGGAATTGTTAAAATTAATTGACCTGTATGAGAAGTGTATACTGCGTTAGTTGCTGTAAATGAATCACCAGCAAAACTTCCTTTCTTAATCGAACCGATACCAGAACTTACAAATCTGTGTTCGTATGCTTGATCTGTAACTCCAATTGCAACTGAACCACCACGATATCCAGAACCAAATGTTAAATCCTCAAAAAACTCAAAAGTATTACCACCACCAGTATAAACCCAATTTTGAGTTTGAATATCTGCTTTAACTTCAAATGTTCTATCAGATACAATACCAACTACAAATAAAGATCTATCGTGATTTGCAAATGATGTTGCTCCAACACCAGTTATATTAAAGTTTAAATTCTTTAATTTAACCATATTTGGTCTTTCAAGTGCAAATCCATGTACCTTATCTGTTGTAACTGTAATAATACCCGTAATATTATCATATGATGCAGTTTGAATACCAAGATTAAATCCTGAAGATGTGGCAATACCAACAACACTAGTGATTCCACCAGTAGCATCTTTAAATGCTTTTACTTTCGCACCTTGTAGTGGAGCATATCCTAATCCTGGTGTTGAACCTAATGAAATAATTACTCCACCTCTTGGAACTTGGTTCTGATTAATATCAAATTCAGAAACCATTTTCTGACCATTTTCAGACGTAATACCAGTAAACTCTATAGTAGAAATACCTGCAACTGAGTCGGATATAAATTCGTAATTATTACCTGCATTATTAACAGTGAGTGGAGTTTGGAATATACCATTGATGAATACAACTCCGTTTCCGACACCAACACCTGAATGTGTGTTTGCTCCACCAACAGTAAGTGTATAAGTCTTACCAATACCTGTAAAATTCTCAGATATATCATCAAACAACATATTAGTTGTATAGTCACTTCTTAAGAATGTTCTACCACTAAACTCTGCTTTATCAAATGGTTGATTTGTCTCATCTCTTCTACTACGTGTATTTCCTTTTGGAGGATCAGAAAAGAATACTGTGCTATCGACTATGTTAAATGCACCTCTATGCAATCTTGCTATATCATTTGCAGAATGTGATGTCTGAGCTATTCCTAATTGCCCTCTTTCTACCTTAACAACTGGTAAAGTAGCAATTCCAGCTGCAACTGAAACTGACTCATTTATTACACCTGTGGGAGTGCTAGAAAAACCAACCTCAAGAATTTTTATAAATTCATCGTTTATTTTCAAAAACTCACCTGCTCTTATAGAACTTATACCACTTAATACAAATTGTGATAATCCAATACCAACAGTGCTATTATATGTAAATCCATCAAAAACACCTAGTGTGTGAGTAATATCTGTAAATGTAATTGGTTGTTGAACTACACCATCTAATCCAATTAGAGTTTTAGTTAACTGTTTTGTCATAGCTAACTTGTGTGAGTTTCCACTACCCAGTGAACCACTAACTCCAGTAAATGTTACAGCGACACCAGTTGTAATATATTCAGGTCTTGTATATAACTCAAAGTTGTCTTCATCAATGACCTTTGCAAAAACAGTGCTAGGAAGAATATCTGTCACGATGCCAGATATATTTGCTGTAGCACCAATAGAAACAGCAGTCCCTGCTATACCTATGAATGTTGAACCAGGTGTATAAGTTAACTCTTCATTAGTATTAAAGAAATGACTAGGTATCGTTATAGCATTTGTAGTTGTACTAATTGTTCCTGTATTGGATGGGTTAAATGTTTTAGAGTATATTGGAGTACCATTATTTGTCAATAAGAAATCTTTCTTATCTGCTCTCAAACCACCAGCACCATCATAGGTTGATAAGAACAACTGTTGATCTACAGTACCATAAATTAAATTAGGAGGATTATTACTAAAATCACTATCGGTATATAATACTTCATTGTATGATTGTACTTCTATTAAAGAGTTAAATTCTGCATCTGGATAAAATCTTAAATTAATATCATTACCAACTATCTCACCACCAAACGTACCAATACCAGTGGTTGAACCAGCAGATACAAATGGATATTGAATCGTAAGTATATCATCTAAATCTCTAATTGATATAATTTGATGAACTGCAGATGTCTCACCACAAGAAACTCTTACGAGAGATTTTACAGTGCTATCTAAATTTTTACTAATTGTATTATATGTTATTGGGTTAATTGTACCAGTTGCATACTTCGATTCTAATCTTGCACTTCTTTCCGAACCAACTGGTTGACCTGAAACTATAAAGCGAAATGTTCCTATACCAGATTCTGTTGAACCTAAACCAACTACGTTAGCTCTAACCTCTAATGGATTAACTCTATCATTTTCTATTTGTAATTTTACTAAATTATTCTCAACCTTTGCAGTAATAATACCCACAACACTACTACTTAATCCAGATGTTGTGTCTACATATGTTTCTGCAATTGTTGTGTCAGTCCCATCAAAATCAATTACAACTTCACTATAATTAACTTCCTTTGTTACAGAGTCCTGAACAAATATATTTGCATAAAGTGAATTAAAATCATAATCAGGAGATTCTAATATTGTTGAAGTTACTACACCAACAGTTGTTGTTCCGACTCCTATATTATGACCTGTTAAATCAACACTTCCAATAGCATTTGTTCCAATACCTGCTAAATCTGTATTGAAATCAATTTTTAATATTTTAATATCATGGTCTCTTAAAAATTTTTCAACTGGTTCAAATAATAAATTTTTAGTGCCGTTTGTTGTGATTTCAGTGTTAAAATCACCTAATTTTTGATTTGTAAAATCAGTTGATTTTTCAAGGATAAACGCATCATTCTCTGTTGTTAATGTAACTAATTCTGTAAATTGAGTATCAAGTGTATCTGGATCAATTATTTGAATTAAATAACGTCCTATATCTTCGGTTAAAGGTTCAATAGTTGTAGTTAAAGTTTCAAACCCCTCACTAGAAAAAGTATCACTAATATCATCGTGAAGTAATACTCTGTTAGTTTTACATCTAGTAAAATCAGTTAACGATCTATTTTTAAGAGTAAGAAATTTAGAATTATTATTTCTTGCACTAAAATCTCTTGCTAAATCAAAATTATTAATTACATCTACTCTTTGTTTATCTTCTATTTCAAGAACATTTGCAACATCTAAAACAATAGACTGATTAGATTCTGCAGTTTCTCCAATACCAACTGGAATTTTAGATAATACTGAAGTATCAGCAAAATTTTTCAATCCAGATGGATGAGTAAGACGATTTACAGGATTAACAAAATCATTCCATCCGATTGGACTTTTAATTGTATACGAAAGATTTTGATAATAATTATTATCTGGTATTACTTGATAATCCTCATTTAATTTACCAATATCATCTAACCAACCATATTCTTGTCTGTTTGAAAAATCAGTTTTAAATTTAGCCTGATTATTAGTTAAGGATATAATTTCAGCTGATACACCACTTAATCGACCTACAATTCTATCACCAACTTTTAACTTAGACTTACCATCTATTTTAATATAATCATTTCTAACCTCACTTATTGTTAAATCAGTTATTTCTGTTCCAACTATGAGTGTTTCATTTAACTCAAATACACCTCTTTTTATAACAGGTTCAATAACTGGTAAATTATTCTTGTTTATTAAATTAGCATAACCCGATTGGAAAGTTTTTGCGATACCAGGATTTGTAGTAACACCCGCTAAACTAAATTCTAAAATAGACTGAGTTCCAGCAGAGTAATCTATAACTTCAAAGAATTGGAAATTGTAGTCTTCTGAATTATATCCAGTTCCTTCAATTGTAGTAGATGTAACACTACCACCCTGAGTTGCTCCTATACCACTCTCTCCTACCCTTTGTATACCTTCAATAAAGATTTCATCACCAACTGCAAAAGGTTGCGAATCAAACCCATTTATGGGGGTTTCTAGGAAACAAGTAACAACTCCAGAGTTACTAATTATTACAGAATTAATACCTACACCATTTGAATTGTTTATTGAAATTACTTTGTGTACTACTGAATCTAACCCAGATATTGGTGATAATACTTTAACTTCTGATACCCTTTGATTTGGTGCTATTGCTTGTAGAGAAACTTTATCTACGATAGTATTTGAAACAGGATTGAATAAGATTAAATTAGGAGCGTTTGTATAATCTGATCCACCACTTAATACTTCAACTGATTCAATAATATCAAGATTATCAATGCTGACTACAGAAGGAATAAATGCCTCTGGACTCAAAGTTTTATCAGAAGAATATTCATATCCAATATCAACTATTCTAACTTTTTTAATTCTTCCAATATCATTAGAATATGCTTTTAAATTTGCATCAGTTCCATTTGTGCTATTGACTTTTAAAAATTCAGGTAGTTTTTTATAATTAAAACCTCTGGAGATTATATTAAAATTCTTAATAGACCCATGAACCGTGGTTGCTTTGGTGGAATATTCTAATTTTTCACAATCACTATTTGTATATGATAAGAATTCAGGGAATCTAGGAGAGATATCAAAGGTATCATCAGTAACGTTAAATATTTCGTACTCACCATTATACTTACTATCAATAAATTTTATTTCAGAAGAATTTGAAACTTCTGTATCAGTAGTGCTTATATACCCACCCTTTGTCAAACCATAGTATAATGTGTTAGGTGCAGAATTAGAGAATTTAACTTCTAAAGTTGCACCGATTGGATCAGTGTTATTTGTCCCAATCCCAATAGTACCTGCAACACCAACATTAAAATTAGTTGAGTCTTGAGAACTAATGTATTCATTTGTTAAATCTCTATCATAAAATAATTTAAAATCAAAACCTGCTAAAGTTGTGCTTGATAATCCGAAACCTAAAACTGAATTTTTTACTACTTCTATTTGAGGATTGATTAGTGCTACTGATTGATTTCCACCAGTATTAGATACAAAACTTACCTCTTTTACAGGATTTGAATTAATATCAACAATTGTCTCTGCAAGTGAGAATTTACTTCGACTTATTTTATTAACAAAGTAAGTTCCAGTTGTCAAACCAGTGGCTGAACCATCATAAAATATCTTATCACCAGTTTCAAATCCATGATTGGTTATGTTTATATGATTAGTTTCTACATTAGAGGCATTAAATGATATTGGATTTACTAATAATTTTTCATAATCTGAATTATAGATGACTGATACGTTTGTAGTAGTTCCAATTCCCACATTCAAGTTAGGTATTACTTCAAGATTAACTACATCTTTCTCTATAAGATTATGTGTAGTCGTATTTGCTGCAGATACATTAGTAGATACTCTTGTTGTAATTTGATCTATTGTACCAGTTACCTGAGTATGAGTTGGTTCAAAGAAATAGAGAGATGATGAAATACCAGTGGTGCTACCTCTTGAGAAGAAAAATAATCCTTCACTAGTGCTACCTATACCAACTCTTGTAGTTACAAGTCCTATATTATCTGGACCTTTGTCAATTACATATACTTCAGTTGAATTTTGCCCTGTAAATGGTAATTTAAATTGTGTCTGTAATGGGGTGTTTGATACATCAAATCTATTTGCTCCATTTCGTTTATTTAAAATAATTTTTTGACCTGTTTCAAATGGATGATTTGGAATTCGTATTGTTCTTGTAGGAATGGAAACTGTTTTTTTCAATCCACCAATAAATGTATCAACATCTATTGCACCACCTACAGTGGTTCCTACTCCAACTGATTGTGCTGGATTGAAATAAACTAAATCATTTGTTTGTGATAAAAATCTTTTTGTTTTTACAGGTATTGTTATACTATTATTTAAAATATCAACATTACTTCCAGCAGTATGAGCTGCTCCAACATTTCTAAAAACTCTAATAACTTTATTTCCTTCAAAAACGTTTAAAACTCTTACTATTTCTTCATTTGTTGCGTCTCCTGAAGCAATTCTTACAGAAGAACCTATTGCTACTCTAGGTATACTTGATACAGATATATCTTCAATGAGTCCTGCTGTGGCAGATTGCATAGTTGATAAAAGTGTAATTCTTGATGTGCTTACACCTACTTTGAATGTATCTGTTAAATTTACGATTGAACTACTTAAACCTGATATTGATACACAGGTCTGATCCTTCATTTCCAATAATGGGAAGAAGCTAGCCTGAACTCGGTCTTTATCTAACCATTCAAAAACTGCTCCCTCAAATGAAATTATTGATGTATCTATTCTTGATATTCCAATGCCAACTATTTCACTAACTTCTGCTCTAAATCCAGATCCATTTGTTAAATCATCATTAAATTCAGTTAAATCTCCAACTTTGTAATTTTGTCCTGAATTTAATATTGTGATACCATCAACACTACCCTTAGTAACAGATTCAATTTTTGAAATTTGTCTTATTTCTTCATATGACTCTGTAATAAAATCACTACCAGCAAATTTTTCATCAACACCGTATGGGAATGTATTTCTTCTTATATCTGTGCTATTAAAATCAAAATCCTGATTCAGTATTTTATTTTCATTAATTAGTGGGGAACGATAAGTATTTCCTATAAAATAGGGATACAAACCCTCAAGTTTATTAGTTTGAGTTCCTAATCCAACACTTGTGAAGTATGCGTATATCCCATTAGGAAATTCTGGTGTTTTTCCAAATCTTCCGTTATGGATATCTAAATCACCTGATTCGTCAAATACATAATCTTCAACAAAGAATCCACCAACGTATCCGTTTGGACGATTATTTACACCATTTGAATTTAAAATATATGATGACTCTATTATCTTAAGTGGAGAGTTTATATCATCTGGATTTGTGTAACCAAAAGGACCATAAATTGGATTACCATCATAAGCCCAACCTATAATTGGAGAGTGTCCTGTAATTTCTTTAAATTCACCATTAGCAAGCAGACTGAAAGTTTCTTCAAATCTACCAGCAATTTCTTGTGAATAACCTGCAATACTAAATCTTAAAGTATCATTTTTTGTTGATAAGAAAGAATCACCAAATCTATTAGCATTATTTAAAGTTAAAGCTCTAACTCTAGCATTAAATTTAGCATTCTTACCTCTTGAAAATGCTCTTACCTCAGTGGTTACAGAATCATATCCTACACCAGTATTCAAAACTATTGCTTGTATTACTCTACCATTCTCAACAACAGGTCTTATCGTAGCACCCCTTCCTACTCCAGTTGATGTTACCTTAACTTCAGGTGGTGAGTTATATTCTCTACCTCTGTTAACAACTGCAACACTCTCAATTCTACCATTAACAATAATAGGTTTAAATTCAGCATTTTCTCCGTTCTGAATTGTAACTTTAGGTTTTACTTCTTTATCAAGAATTTCGGAACCATAATTTGTTCCTTCCTCATACAAATATCCACCTAAAATTTTCCCAGTAACAATTGGAGTTATAACTATATCTCCTGTTACAGTTGAACCATATGAAACATTAATATTAACCTTAATTTTTGGATACTCAAATATCTGGAATCCTTGTCCTGATGAGTCAAAGTTTACGTATTTACCTCTATCATAATCCTCTGTTGATGTTCCCCCTACACCTGCATTTGCTAACTGGAAGGAATCGTCAGTTAATTTTTTAACAATATATGATGATGTAGTAGATAGACCTTGTATTGATGATGTTTCTGCTGAATATTCAATAATCTCTCCAGTATTAAATCCATGATTCTTGAAATTAATTGTGTTTAATGATGTAGAAATTCCAGATGTTTTAACTCTTAATTTACGGTGAGTATATCCAGATCCCTGCTCTATTACCTTAACTGCAACTAATGTATTTCTTCTTTCAGTTCTAAATCTATGAATACCACTTGCAGTAGTATCTGATGATAGACCAACTGTATTAATACCTGCTGTACCAAATAGTGCGTCTGCTGCTGAGTTGAATAACCTAACAGTTGATGTATTTACAGATCTAATATAATAAGGATCTCCATCTGAAAGTGTTCCTGAAGATGTATTTGTTGATTCATATGCAGTGCCTATACCTAAAGGTGCGTTCCCATTTGAACTGTAGTAAATGAGTTGTCCATTTTCTAAATTATGTCTAGTTGTAAAGGTAATTGTTTCATCTTGAATATCAACTCCACCGTTGAAAAATATATCTCTACTATCAAACTCTAAAAATCTATTTCTTTCACCTAAAACAGGTTCTAGTATGCATCCAGAACCATTTCCTCCAGTTAATGAAATATTTGAAACAGATTTAATATCAAAATCTTGTGGGTCAACAAGACAATCTACTACTTTACCTTGAATTATAGGTTCAATTTTTGCATCAACACCACCTGCTGGACTTGACTCAACATTTATTACTGGTGGATTTATTACATCATAATCATCACCCTCGTTCTGTATATCAACTGATGAAAGAGGACCATAAAAAATTTGATTATCTGAAATTGGAGAACGTATCTGTACTCCATTAATTAACATACCAATATCATTAAATGGTGTTTCTTGTTTTGATGGGACAACTAAATTTTGACTTAAAGGAAATTTTCTTAATATTTTATCAGGTTCTAATAAACGACTCGCATGTTTTTTTAACACAAACTTATGAGTGTCAGTGGTTGTTGTTCCAATACCAACTTGAACCGTAGATGCAGTACCTACCTGAGAAATAGATTCATATAATTTTATTTTTGTTATTTTAGAATTAGCAGCAGGAATTACTGGATCTACATAATAAGTTCTACCAGTCTCTAATCCTGATAATGGCACACCGTCAGTTTCATAAATTATTTCGTCACCCTGAATGAATTTAATATCTCTCTGTTTTATAGGAAAATTGATGAAACTATACTTTTCAGTGAATATATTATAACCATCAAATTTAGTAGTATCACTACCATCCGTAAAAGTTTCTTCAACAACATTAGTTGTAATTGGATAACTTGGAAGTGAATTGGAGGCAACATATCCAAATTTGTCATCGTCAACATAAACAGACAATGTATCTGCTATAATTGTTCCGTTACCTTCTTTAAGGGGAATACCTGTACTTGATACTTTTTTATCAGCTCTACGAATATCATATAATTGATTTGGGATTTGATTGAAATTTGATATATTTTCAGCGGTAAAAGAATGTGTAGCTGAGGTTATAGATTTTACATCACCAGATCCTTCTCTTGTATTCTCATTTCTCTTAAGAATTTCAAAACTATCACCTTCCTTTAAATACGCTTTGTCAATAGGTGTCTGTAATTGAAATTCAGCACTTGAAATACCAACTTGAAATCTTGTACGAGTATTATAAATCCAAGAATTAGCAAAAATTTCTTTATAAGTTTCACCATTATTTTCTATTTTTTCACCAACATTTTTTACAAATATATTCTCACCTTCATTTACTAAGTTAACATCTGTTACTGGAACTAAATCTGATATTACACCTGTAATTCTTAAATCTACTCTTTTAGATAAATCTCCATTTTCAAATCCAAATATTGTTTCATTATCTCTAATATCATCACCAGTGTTAATACCGACATTTATACCACTACATCCAAAGAACTGGTTAATTGATTTTGAAGTATAACTTATTGATGTATTTTTTCCACTAATGAGAGTGCCCGTTACACCAAACCCAACAGTTGAATCTACATCTATTATCGTTCCACCTGCGTGTATTCCATTAATTAATTTTGTTTTACCAGGTACTTTAAATATACCTTGAATTAAATCTCTATCACTAAAACCTACAAATAATGCAATCTTATAATAATTTCTACCTTCTCTTTTTATAATTTCAACTTCTGATACTGATGCATTAGTTGAGGTATCAGTTGATTTGAATATTGTTTGTCCTGTCAAGTTTTGAGGTTCACCAGCACCGATAACATCAGCCACAATGACTTCACGACGTATAAATTCTGCATCAGATGGTTTTATTAAGTTACCTTCTAAGTCAATAACTTTTGCATCAACTCCGTATAATACCTTAAATAATATATTTACTGATTCTTCAACACCTTTGGATTGGTAGAATGAACGAGAAAATTTTACGAAGTTTCCTATATCTAAATCACTGGTAAAATCATTATTTTCTAAACCTGGTAAAAATGTTTTTTTGAGTTTTTTAAAAAACTCTTGTAAAAACAGAACAGATAAATTTGTTAATGTTGATCCGCTGGAGTGTGATGCTGCTGACGTTTCACTAAATTTTAAATGCTCTTGATTTATATTAAGGAGTGAGGAGGAGATACCTACATTATACCCTGTTACACCACTAAAACCACGAATACATCCAGTAAATGATGTAGATGTTATGCCTGTATATGAAATTATTTCATCATTTATTTTTAATAAACCATATTCAGATGGAAATCCTTTTGTGCTAGGCACTGTGATAATATCATCAGTAGATGATACATCTGATGAAATAGTAGTTGTGCCAATAACTACTTCAGGAACTAAATTATCTGGTTTTAAATACTGATCGAAATTTGTTATTAAATCAGATGGACCTCCTTGAAATTCTTGTGAAATATAATATTGCTTTAAAAACTCTGTTGCATTAGGGAAATCAGATACCACAAACTCTGGTAACTGATTTTCAATTATTTGATTGACTTGTATTCTTTTGTCAAATTGTGACATAAATTATTCCCTCTCTAAAGTTCCATTAGAGTAACTTGATGTATAGTAATCTCTCTGGAATACAACTCCTGAAACATCTTCTCCTGATGCTATTACATCTCTCACAGTATTTATTGTGCTTTTCGATACGTTAAAATTAAGATATAAATCCTTAAGACCAACAACATCATTAGATTCTGGGAAAGCTTGTATTTCAATAATATCATTTTGACTAACGGTAGATGTAATATTAATTGTATTCAATATGACTTCTCCATGTTTATAGTCCACTACACCAGCTTCTTTAACTAAAATTTGTAGTTGATTTTTTTCATTCTTAGTAACCACACTTAATATTCCTTTCATGCTACCATCTAGATTACCAGATGCATCTTTATTTGGAATATCTGTTAAATATGCAATATTAGAAAATCCATTGATTGTAAAACCTGTGCTTTTTATATTATACCCTGCAGGTTTTATATTAAATTGGTTTCCAAAACATAATTCATACTGTGCGAATTGATTAAGCAATGCTTTTAAGTCTCTTCTAATTATTACTTTGGTAATATTTGATGTAATACCATTATCAATGCGGTCAATTAATGTGCTAAGTTTACTATATTTAAATCGTCCACCAAATTTATTAATTTCAACATTTGATGCGTAATCATTTAGAGCATTAATTACTCTAGTTCTTAAACCCGAAGAGGAATTAATTTGAGATGGATTATAATATATGTTCGACTCTATCTCCACATATAGTAGTTTCAAATCAATAATTTCAGAATTGATACCAGCAATAGCGTAATTTTTTAATTTATTTTTGATTTGAGTTTTATCAAAATCAGATACAAAAGTACCATTTTTAGGTTTAATACTAATTTGAACTTTACCAAATTGTGGTGGATTTAATTCTTCTCCACCAATAACAGCAACGGACTCAGCTGCAGGATATATTGTACCAATTATTGCCTCATAATCTCTTGGTGTAACCGCCCTGTATTGTGCTGAGTAAATTCTTGGAGCAAAATACTTAATTGACTGCACATCTTCAACTTCAGCACCATTAGAAGCGTTAGAGACAGTAGTAATGCTAATAGTATTGGTGGGTGTAAAGAATGTATTATCACTCTTTATAAATGATCCTTGAAAACTAAAACTTGCAGCACCATTTCCAGTTTCTCCGTCAGTTACTATATACTGAGCTGTAATTAAAGTGCCATTTTCTAACTTTTTACCAAAAAATCCGTCACCAAATAATATTTCATACTTTTCATCCTGAACTTCCTGTGCTAGATATATTTCTGAGTGTTTATTAATATTCAATATATTATCAATCATACTATATTTTCTTCCAAGTCCTACATCACTTGCACCTTTAACATAAACACGTAATGTTGAACTATCAATATTAGGACTATCGATAATATATCTCTGATCTTGTGATGTATCTACACGATAAACTCTTTGAAGTAAAGTACCTTCATAAACATTAATAGGATCATCAAATACAGCAAAAGAAGTTCCTCCTCTATCCTCTACTCTACTGGATGTAATAGGATCTGATGTTGAAAATCTATATGTGGTATTCTCAGCATTACCAACACAAACAAGTCCTGCACGAAGGGTTAAAAACTTTGTAGTGGCATCAGATGTTGTTCCGACATCTATATCATCTATCTTAATTTGAGCTACTGCAGCGGTTTTTGAACGGGGTATATATCCAATATTTCTTGCAAGGGATACAACATTCTCTCTTATCGTTGCAGAGTCTAAAAATGATTCGTTTGCAACTAAATTTGCATTAAATGCATTAATATAAGTATTATAGGCAAGTGTATCTATAAGAACTGAAAAGTTAGAACCCTCAAAATCAAAACCACTAAAATTTGAATTTGAACGTAAAAAATCTTTTATCTGTGCTTTGATCTGATCAAAGTCTAAACTTGTAAACTGAGTAAAAGGCATATTATCTCGTTGGTTCTAAAATAAAGGAGAATGACTGTGCTGGAGTATCGATTCCTACAATGTCAAAAAAGACTTTAACATCAAAATTATTATTGTCTGGGTCTGACTGTGCCTCAACCCGAACATTATCAACTCTTGGCTCATAATTTTCGATTGTTTCCACTATTTGATCTTCAATCGTAACAAGAGTGCCACGAGTATAGTTCTGAAATAATGAACTTCTTACTTCAGTGCCAATTAAAGAATTAAAAAATCTTTCTGTTGGCATCGTTTCAACCAAATTTCTTACAGATCTTAGAATTGCTCTCTCATTTGCAAGCACAGGAAGGTCTTTCGTCACTGGATGAGGTGAAAAAGATAGACTTAAATCCTTAAATGATCTTGAATTGCGTAAAATCGACATTATAAA
>CEQT01049696.1_pt1 | contig 15281 bp, 17 predicted proteins | sample 530951 | NCBI WGS metagenome assembly CEQT01 (sample SAMEA2621132, study PRJEB7988) | marine metagenome | biome: marine biome (ENVO:00000447); feature: surface water layer (ENVO:00002042); material: "saline water (ENVO:00002010), including plankton (ENVO:xxxxxxxx)" | depth 5 m
TGTAACTAGAATGAGCCACTAAATTGAAAACTTCCTCTTCTAAGTTGGCGCCTGTACAGGTTATTGCGTGTACTTTTCCAGCTCTAATAACTGGTGCCAGTGATCGCCCAATTTCTGCTGTAGACATGGCTCCAGCAAGTGTTACCATCAATCTTCCATCATCATCCAAAAATTTCTGCAATGACTGTGCACAATGTCGCAATGCACCTGCATTAAAATGACGGAAATGGCGATTGACAAATCCTCTGATTCCATCGCTAACTGGCTCGGTTAGAAATCTTTCAACACGCATACGTTGATTGATTTCTATCTCTGGGTATTTGCCTTTGAGCCCCTCCTCTATTACCTGAATTATTCTTGCAGGATCTGTTTTCCCGCAAGAAAATGCATCAATAGCTAACATACCTAATTCTGAATAAGAGTGTGCGCTAACATGACTCTCGTCAAGCAAAACAACGGCAGCAAATCCAATTGGTGAAACACTGCCATCAAAATTCTCAATGTGGGAGTGAACCCGACGTGCGCCTGACAAGTCAACCGCTTGCTCCATTAGAGACAACATCCAAGACCCTTCAACCCCTACTATTCCAGTGCAGTCAAGTATTATGTGAGCGCCATTAGCCATTTTTTCACCTCGTTTTTGCTATTTGTGCTGAAATAATCTTTGTGACGATCATAGCAGCAGTAAACTGCGTTAGTGGAGTTTCCTTTTGAGGCACAATCTCGTTGACGTCTGCGCTCAAGACGTTACAATTAGCGAATACCGTCTCAATTGTGTGAATCACATGCCAAAAAGAAAGCCCTCCTGGAACCGGCGTTCCTGTTGCCGGAACATATGAACCATCGAGCCCATCAATATCGATTGTCAAATGGACTGGACCTTTGATTTTTTCAATAGAAGATAGCCAATTAGACCAGTGTAATTCTCCTTCCAGCGGATTCGTGATGTCGCGTGCGAACGCTGTATGAATTCTATCATCGTTCTTAATCATCTCCAATTCCTCTAAACAATAGGCTCTTACTCCAATTTGATGAACTGCAAGCGCCCCCTCATCCAGAGATCTAGATATGGAACAAGCATGCGAATATGGGTCCCCGTCCAATTCGCTTCTAAGGTCCGCATGAGCATCAATCTGAATTAATGTCACCTTTTGAGGACACCCCCGTAAGATGGCAGGCAATATGCCATGCTCTCCTCCCAAAAAAACTGGAAAGGCTCCGCTATCATACAATTTAGTAGAATATTTGGCTATACCATCAAGTTGCTCTTGCAATGATCCACCTTCGCCATCCCAAGGGTCTACAGTCTTGATTACCTTACCAGCAGGAAGTTCTTCTCCCAGCAAATCATCATACAGTTCAACTTGCTGTGATGCTTCTATACACGCCTTAGGACCATCGATTGTTCCTTGACCATACGAAGTAGTTAATTCATATGGAACGGGTGCAATTATGATGTCTGCAACTCCATCCTCATCAGGCAGCCCAAGGAAATTTAGCCTCGGAGAGCAGTCACCCATGCGACAATCGGGATTATTTCCCCCTTTGAACTGCTCGATTCCAAAAAAATCACCGCTGGGTTAATATGGGACTTCAACCAATATACATAATACGCACCGGGGAAAGTAGCCGACTCGGCTATCAACGGGCTGAGGTGATTTAATGGGTATGACAATGGCAGAACTTACAGAAGCGATACGACAACACATTGACATGGAAATGGACCCAGAGGTCGCATGTGGTATGGCGGAACACGCTCTAGGTTTCTTCGGTTTTTACGATCGAATTATTGACAATGCATTAGAACCAACAGATAGGAACCTGTTTTACATGTTCCAAGATTATGATTTATTGACAACAGAATCGGAAGAAACAACTCTTTGGGATGGCAGAGAGTGGAGAATTCACTACTGGAGATTTAAGCCAGAACTCAAAGAGCGTGTAGAGGCGTATATGAATCGAGAAGTCGAGGTAGTAGAAATTGACCCGTTCGGAGATGTTTACGGAGACGGAGGCAATATTTGGATGAGAGAAGGTGACAAACCTGTGAATCCAAATGCATTTACCTCCGACCATTGGGGTTGAACAAAGCTACGCAAGTTTTGAAGATGAGTGGGCCCTCCTTGTGGACATGAAAGCAAGAGTTACTCTGTTGGTGCTACTGTTTGTAGTTTCTACAATTCCATTCGCAAGTGCAGAGGATGAAACAGAGGTTACAATCAATACTGATTGGACTGAAGAACACGCTTACATTATCAAAGGCGAAGTTGAACTTTCCCAAATTGCGGCATCTCATACTCGTTCTGGAAATGCGCTAGACGTAGGACTAATCTATGATACAACGGGAACGGACCTCAGAGTTATCCTGAACACAACGATATCTTATGGAGATGAGATTAAGATTACAGCTGGTGACACTACCAGAGACATTCTGGTAGGATTATGGGGTCAGCCAATGGATGACCATGAGGTAACACTGAACTCAGACTGGATTATGGACCAACAATGGGAAAACGAAAACGGAAGTCAGAAGTATATCCTTTCCTTTAACGGGCAAGGGTGGCAGCAAAGGATTGCGAACAGTCTCGATTCTTGGGAAAGAGGTAACGGAACTTTAGTCATATTATCTAACACAGGAGAGGGAAAAACTTCAATGAATGTTGATCTCGATTCCGTATGGAAAAATGAAACTACTGTTGACGGTGCCATGACTGCACAAGTATTCGATGCAAGAGGAAATGGGATTATCGAAATTGACACTAATAGCGATGAGGGAAATCTCCAGATTCAGGGTATAATTAGCGATGCTTGGATAAATCGGAGTATGATAGATAATATCATTGACGAAAGATTCAGGCTTGAAGCTAATGGGACAATCTCACTACTCGCTGAAGATGATGATGGAATAATGGACTTGGATGGTGAATTAGCTGTTTTGTTCATAGAAACATGGGACTCAAATGGGTCAAGAGTATTGTCCCACACACAGTTTGAAGCTACTGCGGACATGATGATTGAGAACAATGATTCTAGAATGGATATATCACTCGATAATTTCGAATCAACTGAAAGGTGGGAAGAAGGTGTGAGAACCGATCACTTCAACCTAATGTCTGGGCATGGTTCTTTCGGATTTTCAGATTCAGACGATAATGCAAGCATCCAAATTAATGGAACCGTTCATGATTTCCATATCGAAATCGAAGACGGAATGATGATTGTTGATGATTTACATGTTGACGGAAGAATTACGGGAGATGCTCAGGGCACGTTTGGAGTTGTTAGGGGAATAGAGCAAGAGGCTACACAAACTAACAAATCTGGGACAATGTTTGATGTAGTCATAGTTCACCAGGAGGAATGGTTCAACGTAACTGGTATCGCAGCTCTTCCAAATTCGAACTTGGGTGCAGGAGCACACCACAACGAATCATGGTCATATGATGCCAAACAGGCCGACTGGGACAATAGAACCATCAGAACCGTTTGGGAACAAACTGGACCAGACCCGAGCAGTGGAGATATTATCCATGAAAACTCCCCCTTACAGACCTCACCAGAGCAGCCAACTGTCGAAGAAGCAATTGGGGATGTAACAGTCAGCAGAGAAACTGGTTTGTCTCCTATAACAGCACAATCTGGGGACGTTTTTGCACTAGACAGTCAGGATGGAATGGAAATGACTGTAACTGCTGGAGCCCCTATGACAGTTCAAATAGACGGACACTTGGTTGATACTGTTTATTGGACTGGTATATATTCTGGTGAAGTTAATGGATCCGCATCTGGCAATCTTATAGTCGATGGTCCGCTATCTGGATTAAATGTAGAAATAAATCGAAATTTTCAAATTGAGTTTGGAGAGGAAGGAGAGCTGGTATACTTAACCGAAAATCAATCTGTTAACAGAGTCATTTCGCCCTCGATAATATCGATTTATGACAACACCGAGCCGGTTATTGAATCAATATCTCTAGCACAAGGGGTAGTTACAGGAGAGGGCGGAGCTCCAGGCTATCTTGAAGTAGAAGTCTCGGATATCGATTTTAACGTAGAAAGCGTTCATATTGATGCAAGTTCTCTTGGGATTAATGAAACAATTACTCTAAACGATAGAGGATTAGATGGAGATCGTATCATTGGTGATGATATCTGGACCACTGAAATTTCTGTAAAGGGACTAGAATTTGGTGAATTAGAAATCAATGTAACTGCGATTGATGTTTTTGCCGAATTTGACTCGGAGCTAGCTAACATTACTGTAATTAATCAAGCCCCTAGACTTCTTTCGTTTGAAGCCGTACCAACTATTCTTTCAAGAGGTGAAATTATGATTATAAACGCTGAAGTCATTGACGGTCACGGAGTCAGCTCAGTATCTGTTGATTTCAGAGAGTATGGCGGCAATATGACCGAACTAAACCGAGTTGGAGAACTCTGGATTGGGCAGGTAGAAATCCCAATAGGTATGAGTCCGGGCAAGCACATTTTCAAGATACGAATGGTTGATGGAGAGGGTTCATCCATTATTGTTGAAAGAACATCGGCCTCAGGTCAGCACCACGAAGAATCTTCAACCGATGAAGACTTAGAAGTCACAATCCAGAATGAAGCACCAACGATCAATGTAGGTGAGACAAGAATAATTGAAATTGGAGATGAAGAAGTTGAATACACTCTCACAATTGAGGTAAGCGATCCTGATGGTTTGTTCTGGGTTAAAGTTAATCTCGATTCGCTCGCTCCCCCCGGACAATCAAAATCATGGCTTTCAATGACATCAAATAACGATGGAACTTATTCGATCAAGTTTACAGTAAAAACATACATTGCTCTGGGAACTTATGAGATAAGGGTAAAGGCCATGGACTCATATGAATCACAATCTGGTGAAGAATCATTATCTATTACACTGCAAGCACCTAATGATGAAAAAATAGACTCGAGCCAATCAAATATTTTGACATTGGCGGCGGTTATTGGATTGGGGATATTGGTAATAATCGGTGCTATTGCATATGTTATGAGGGGCTCAGATAAAGAAGGCGGTTTTGGCGGGTTTGGAGAGGTATGAGATTATCAAATAACGGCCGACAACCGTTTATACCTCCTTCCAATCCGCAAGTCTACCTAGCGAGAGTAGTGTAGTGGTTATCACCGAGCGTTGCCAACGCTTGAACCCGGGTTCGAGTCCCGGCTCTCGCACCACATAATTGCAAACAGTTAATCTCAAGCCAACCAGTTACTATCAGGCTCTACCATTTTTTCCTCCTACTATGCGCGACTATTGCTTAGACCTATTCTAGTGTTGGAATACAAACAATGCGACTGATTTTTCTCCGTGCTGTAGAACTCCAACCTGTTCAAAGCCATGCCTAATATGAAACCGCATAGAGCCGGGATTTGGAGGATGGATGTTTACTTCTGCTGTCACAGGAACTCCTATTCCTTTGGACCATTTTTTCACATAATCGTATAAGTTTGAACCAATATTTTGATTTTGATAATCTGATTTCACTGCTATTCGATCTACATACAGGAATTTTTCATATCTTTGGTTGAACCAAGCATAATTTAAACTTCCGTAGTCAGTTCTTGGGGGTAGACAAATTACAAATCCAAGCAATTGGTCATGAGAATATACTCCTACTGCTAATGAAGAATAATCAAGCAGTGATTTGATTTCTTCCTGTGATACCTTACCAGTGCCTGGTAATCCTTCTTCATTTATCTCCCAGATAGACTGTAAATCACTACGTTCTAAGTTCCTAATTTCCATACTCATTCCTCGGCAACGTTGTTTACAACATCAGCTATCAAAGTCATAAACATAGTTCGCAGCTGGACCATAGGCCTCCATCCATCGCCAGTTAAATCCAACAAAATCTCATGCAAAGGAGACAAGTCTGGTCTTTGTTTACCCACATAGGATATTGGTTTTGGCTCCATTCCTGCAATTTGATGACCAAATAGCGTTTCGGCAGTAAACTCACCTGACTGCCCCTGATTTGTTCTCTCCCATAACATATCAAATTCGGCTTTGGAATCTTCTGGAAGCCATTCCCTTCGTCCACACATGTGAATTGATTTAGGCTTTATTCCAGCTTTAATCAAATGCGAGATGGCGTTTGCTGCATCTGTAACACTCAACCAAAATCTTGAGTTTGATGTTTCGTGATTTTTTCCAACTATCCATTGGCGGATTTCTGGAGCCAGCCATTTGTCAACTCGTGTTGGAACTATGTCATGAAGAATTATATCTCTACCAACTACTATGTCTGCTTCAGACCCATCAAAGGATATTGAAAACCCCGTTCCTTGATCAAGTAATTTACAATTGGTATATTTTAGAACTGATTGATTTCTAAAATAATGGCTACTTTCTTCAGCGATAACATCAATATCCATTGAAAGTAATTTGTCTACGACGGCTTCACCTAGTGAACACTTTGCACCAATCACAAGTATTGCCATCAAGCTGTGCTAGATGGTAAATCTAAAAGAGATTATCATTGTAAATTTATCAATACGTTTTTTTAATTTTCAATTGGAAATTTGCCATTTTTCATTCCTCAAAAAAAAATTATGCGACATCAATTAAAAATAGAATTATGTTGTCCTCACTAAAATTGAAATTTTATCGTTTATCCAATTGGCCTAGGATAAATTATGCGTCAAACTCAATTGGAAAAGTGTTATTTTTTACAGTCAACTATAATAGTCGTCACTGTTGAGGCCCTATTAACCAAAACACAAATGGTCAAGGAGATGGGAAGATGCAAAATAATGAATACGACATCCAGGAGTTACTCCAAAGAGATGTTTATGTGAACGATACAAAGGTAGGTGTCATCGTTGGAGAAAGACACCACCCGAACGAAGCAAGGGTGCGCTCAATGCGCATCATGGTTGAACCTGGCGTAGCTGATGAATTCATGCGGAAGCCTGCCGAATTAGCTCCGCTTCACAAAGAGCTAATTCACAGCATTAGAAATGATGGATCTGTTAAGTTATCAAAATCAATGCGAGAATTGCAACGAAGGTGGAGGAACACAGTTAGAATCGACGAGAAATTATACGCTCCAGATGAAATGATGGATCGTGCAGTACTAGACAATCAAGGAATGGAAATAGGAGTTATAACAGAACTTGTGAAGATAAAAAGAACTTACAGGGCTGTTGTAGTAAAAACGCGAATTGGAGTGCAAATGCAATACGGAATTGATGCAACTATCAACATTCCAATCACTGCATTAGCAAGAACTAGAGAGAGATTGGACGAAGTTGTTCTCTCGAGAACTTTCGATAAATTGCTAGGACTACCATCCTACATTCAAGCAAATGACCCAGATGCAACGATAGAGTGAGTCACACCGTCGTCTTTATCATGGGATGGCCAAACGGCTGCTTGCCTTTGCGCGGGTAGCTTAGTCGGCTGGAGCACCCGGCTGATAACCGGGAGGTCGCAGGTTCGAGTCCTGCCTCGCGCACTATCTATTGTTACCAAATTAGCGCATTCGAATTAGTTATTTTATATTCAAATGTAAATTAGGCACACAAGAATCCTCATTTAGCACCCACGTGAGCCCTTACAACATGGTGGTTGTATCTGGCAGTAACTCCCAGAGTCTAGCCAAGGATCTTGCTAGCGAATTGGGATGGGAACACCACTCTATCGAAGCAAGAAGATTTCCAGATTCAGAAGGTTACATCAGAATACCAGAGGATGCAATAGATGCCGTTAGAAAAGAACCCGTCGTTCTTGTATCTAACACCTTTCCCGATGCTGGAATTGTAGAGACTTTATTGCTATTAGAAGCCTTGAGAGATGTAAGAGAAGGTAGACTTGAAAATTTGAAAGGCATTGGCCCACAAGAATTGGAAACTGTCGGACCTGGCGTAATTGTTGCTATTCCTTACTTCGGATATTCAAGACAAGATAAGAGGTTTAGGCCAGGAGAAGCGATAAGTGCAAGGGCAATTGGTCAGATTCTTGCTCCCCGCTGTGATGGGATAGTAGTGTTTGACCTACACGCTCCAGCTGCACTCAGCGACATGGAAATACCAGTTGCATTCACTTCAGCGATGCCAGAGATTGCCGATCATCTAGAAAAAGAGATATCGCCAGATTTCATACTGTCACCTGACAAAGGCGCTATTGAGAGAGCAAGTGCCGTTGCCAAAGCAATAAACAAACCATTCTCTTACCTAGAGAAGATAAGAATTGATGCACACACAATTATTCACAAAGCTAAGGATCTGGATGTCGAGGGTAAGGTAGTAGCTATTGTGGATGACATGATTGCAACAGGAGGCACTATTTGTAAAGCCGCTGATGCGTTGAGAAGTCAGGGAGCAATCGAAGTTCACGCTGCCTGCACACATGGATTGTTCACAGGCGGCGCAATCGACAGATTGAGTAATCATGTGGATGGAGTTCATGCAACCTCTAGTCTGGCAAACAGTAGAGCTGTGATATCTGGTGGTGCTGCACTCGCTAGAGGGGTGAGAGAACTTCTCAATGATTTGTGAATTTGTAATTTACCCCTGACCCGTGGTGTTTATATTCGCGAGGCCGTGCGCAGCGTTGCTTCACACAAGCATGAGAGTGATTTCAATGAGTGCACACGTGTCATTTGAGACCCCGAACGACGTCGCAGACAAGATCTACGAGATGGTTCAGGCAAACAATAACGGAAAAATGAAAAAAGGATCGAACGAGGTAACAAAAGCTGCTGAAAGAGGTACAGCTAAGTTTATCATTATGGCTGAAGATGTCAACCCACCTGAGTTGTTGGCGCACATTCCGCTAATTTGCGCTGAGAAAGGTATACCCTATGGATACGTTCCCAGCCAAGAATTCCTAGCCAAGGAAGCCGGAATGCCAAACGGTGTCAAGACCGCTTCGCTTGCTATGCTAGAAGTTACCAAGTCTGCCCAAGAGAAGTTCAGTGAAGTCGTCGAGTTAGTCAAAGGACTATCCAACTGAGGACCTTACATATCTGGAGAGATGAAGTATGTCTGAAGAACTAGGTGGATGGCCTGCTGAGGTAGTTGAGGTTGTAGGAAGAACTGGTATGACCGGTGAAGCAACACAAGTCAAAGTTCGTGTTAACGATGCGCCAAATCCAAGAGACGTTGGAAGGATCATCACAAGAAACGTTGTTGGCCCGGTCAGAGTAGGAGACATACTAATGCTCAGAGATACCGGAAGAGAAGCTCGCAAATTGAATTACAGGTGAGATTATGCCAGAACAAAGAATTTGCAGTTTTTCAGGAGAAATTATCGAACCAGGAACAGGACTAATGTTCATCCGACGAGATGGAACTGTGCAATGGTTCGCAAACAGCAAGGCTAGAAAAAATGCTGTTAAACTAAAGAGAAATTCCCGCACAGTAAAGTGGACCCGCCATTATGTAAAAGGCGGAATTTGAGTAAACGCATCTCAAAATCCTAATCGCTGTGCTCATATATGCTATGCCAGTGGGCAAAAACGGTGGAATTACTATGGAGACAACATATGTTATGGTTAAGCCTGATGGAGTACAAAGAGGATTGGTCGGAGAAATCATTCAAAGGTTTGAGAGAAAAGGTTTGAAACTTGTTGGATTGAAACAAATCATACCGAGTGAAAAAATCGCTAGAGAACATTATGCAGTTCACTCAGAAAGACCGTTCTTCCCTGGCCTCATCAAGTTCATTACATCGGGACCGGTAGTCTGCATGGCTTGGTATGGAAAAGATGCTATCTCTGTCGCTAGGAATCTGATAGGACCAACCAATGGTAGAGAAGCTCCTCCCGGAACAATCAGAGGAGATTTTGGTATGGATATCGGATACAACATGATTCACGGATCCGATGCTCCTGAAACAGCAGAGTTTGAACTAGGTCTATGGTTCCCAGACGGCTTAAACGACTGGACACAAGATAGTCAATCTTGGGTTTACGAGTGATTTAAAGTTCAATTGCAAAATCAAAAATCCAATTGGAGGATTGCACATGGCTGAACACACAGATAGCAATGATGATGCTACCTCTGGGTCAGATCAAAATCTTGGATGGCAGAGACAACCAATAGTATCGGTTCTGGGCCATGTTGATCACGGCAAAACGAGTGTTCTAGATCACTTCAGATCGTTAGGGAGTGAAAGGCAAGCTAGCGTTATGGATAGAGAGGCTGGAGGTATCACACAACATATTGGTGCAACCGAAGTACCTGCATCAATACTGAATGAAACATGTGCTGAAATGACCGGTGGTAAGGACTTCAATAGTCCCGGATTGCTATTCATCGACACCCCTGGACACCAATCATTCACTAGTCTGAGGAGTCGTGGCGGTGCTTTAGCCGATATCGCAATACTTGTCGTAGACGTCATGGAAGGTTTACAGCCCCAAACCATCGAAAGTCTTAGAATTCTTAGAGACAAAAAGACTCCATTTGTAGTCGCTGCAAATAAAGTAGATAGGATACACGGCTGGATGACCAAAAGTGGGCGTTCATTTATCAAATCCTGGACCGAACAAAGGGATGATGTGAAGCAATTGTTTGAAGAAAGATATTGGAAACTATTAGGACAATTCAGCGAGCATGGTTTCAACATTGAAAGATATGACAAAATTCGAGATTTCAAATCAAATCTTGCCATGGTACCCTGTTCAGCAAAAGACGGTGAGGGTCTACAAGACCTGCTTACTGTAACAGTCGGGCTTGCTGAAAGATTCCTCGAGGAAAGGCTGCGGGACACCCTAGGGGACGGAGAAGCAACCGTTCTAGAGATGAAAGATGAAAGAGGTTTGGGGAAAACCGTCGACGTTATCCTGAATAGAGGCGAACTAAATGTTGGAGATAGCATTACTCTCGTAGGTAATAATGGTCCATTCACTACCCACATCAAGGGAATGTTCAGACCCAAGGGTATGTCTGAAATGAGAGATGCAGGTGATAGGTGGGAGGCTTGCGAAAGCGCTGTTGCTGCATGTGGATTGAAGATCGTTGCACCGGGCCTTGAAAATGTGTTAGCTGGGACCACTCTGCGTCAAACCAACAGCGAAGAAGCAAAAGAAAATGCTGATGAGGCTGCACGAAAAGAAGCCACAATTTCTGTCGGAATATCAGAGGAAGGCGTCGTAATCAAAGCGGATACTGTTGGAGGATTGGAAGCCCTGGCATTTGAATTAGACAAGTTGGAAATTCCAATACGAATGGCAACCGTTGGACCTGTGAATAAGAGAGACATAATTACTGCACAATGCGCCGAAGACCCTCTTAATCAGGTGATTCTTGGTTTTTCTGTCAAAGGTAATTCAGAGGTTCAACCCAAGTTGACTGGTAATGATGCGGAAATTAAATTCATCAGCGCAGACATAATCTATCGAATTATCGAAGAGTTTGAGGTCTGGAGAGAGGAAACACAAGCAAGCATCGAGGCTGCAGCAAGGGAGAATCTAGTATACCCTGGTCACCTATTGTATCTTGAAGACCACACTTTCAGAAATAAGGGCCCTGCTATTGTCGGAATGCGAGTATTGGGTGGTAGAGTCCACATAGGTCAAAAAATAATGAAACTAGATGGAACACCAATTGGTCAAATAAAGAGCTTGAGAACCAGAGGAAGTGAAGATGTCAAGGAAGGTCGACAAGGGGAAGAACTTGCTGTGGCTGTCATGGGGCCAACTGTCGGGAGACACATAGAGGAAGGAGATGAATTCTGGGTAGATATCCCCGCATCTCATGCTAAGCGCCTCAGAAAATTGGATTTAACACCCATCGAAGAAGAAATATTGGAACAAATAACCTTGCTACATCGCAAAAATGATCACTTCTGGGGCAGATAGATTTAGTCTGCGTAGCGCGATATTCTTACGACTTGGGAACGCAATAGTTTGAAGTATGGTAGGTTTTGGTTGTCGTTTTGTACCAAGTTGTGTGAGTAGTATGGAGGCAGGATTCAAGACAGCAGCGCCAGCTGGCGACCACCGAACAAAAGACCTGATAGCTACCGTTTCTTCAATTACCAATTCTCTGATGGGAGAGGTATCAAAAGTTATCATCGGTAAGAATGAAAATCTGAGGAGAGTCACGGTTGGAATTCTATCGAATGGCAACATGCTGTTAGAAGATTTTCCAGGTCTAGCAAAGACACTGCTAGCGAACACATTCGCTAGAGCTCTAGGTTGTAAATTCAAGCGTGTTCAGTTTACCCCGGATTTACTACCAAGCGACATCATGGGCACATACATGTATGACCAGAAATCTGGTGAGTTCAAACTAAGAGCGGGGCCGTTATTCTCCAATATTCTACTAGCAGACGAAATTAACAGAGCACCTCCAAAAACACAAGCTGCACTTCTGGAAGCAATGGAAGAAAAGCAGGTCACAATTGAAGGTATAACACACAAACTGCCTGCTCCGTTTGTCGTTTTAGCGACGCAGAACCCTATCGAACAAGAGGGAACATATCCTCTGCCAGAAGCTCAAATGGACAGATTCCTCATGAAAATGAGCATGGGTTATCCAGATAGAGCTGAAGAGAAGGCTATCCTAGCTCGAAGGAAGCTAAGAGGAAAAGATCAACACGATGTTGAGCAAATAACATCGCCAAAGAAAGTTGTTGCAATGCAGAAGGCACTGGAAACCGTTCATGTCGACCCGGCAATCTTGTCATACATCGTTGAAATTGTTCAAAGAACACGAGAGGACCACAGAGTCGTCAACGGTGCATCTCCGCGTGCAAGCCAGTCGTTATTCAAATCGGGTAGAGCTGCTGCTGCGATTGACGGAAGAGATTACGTCATTCCTGATGATATCAAGGGTATCGCTTTGCAAATAATATCCCACAGAATTGTGATGAAGCCTGAGGCTAAAATTCGAGGAATTACCGGTATGCATATCGTGAGAAAGATTCTCTCGGAAGTCCCTGTTCCAGTAATACAACAAGGATGATTGATTCTCAATAAACACTACCCTTTACAGGGGAGGACCATAGTGGCATATTGTCTGAGTGTGCTCAACAGGAGGTGTTTGAAATGAATCCATACAAGATGGTTGTAGCTGTTGCAAATCAAAAAGGTGGATGTGCTAAAACAACTACTGCGGTCAATTTAGCTGCTGCTTTGTCAAAAGGATCTCCAAAATATAAGATACCCCCCGCTAAGGTTTTGTTAATTGATTTGGACCCGCAAGGAAATTGTGCAACTTCATTCGGTGTTGAAAAAAAGAAAATTAAGAAGACAGCATATGACTTACTGGTAAACGACGGGGGAGAGGATTTGCCTCTTATGGAGGAATATCTCATCTCTCCAGAACAACTTACTGAGTCAATGCAAAAAGCATGGTCCAAAAGAAACGAGAATGCGAGAAGAATTCCTAGCGATTTGGGAGTTGACAACCTATGGCTATTGCCAAGTGATATACATCTTTCAGGTGCTGAAATTGAACTGAGTCATCGTATTGGGCGTGAAACCCGTTTAAGAGAAGCCTTGGCTCCGTTGATTGAAAAATTCGATCACATAATTATTGATACGCCTCCCTCACTAGGTTTGCTTTCAATCAATGCATTATGCGCTGCTAATTGGGTGTTTATTCCAGTGCAAGCCGAATATTATGCTCTTGAAGGGTTCAGTATGCTGATGAACAGCGTTAAGATGATTCAGAAAAGAATCAACAGAAACCTGAAAATCTTCGGCGTTGCAATGACAATGGTTGACCAGAGGTCGAAACTTTCGTTGCATGTATGTGACGAAGTTCAGTCAAAAATACCTCGTAAAGTGTTCAAAACGCCCATTAGAAGGCTAGCAAAAGTTGCGGAAGCTGCATGGACTGGTGCTCCAACTGTTATCCTAAACAAACCGAGTAACAGTGGTGCTGGAGCAGGTAGTAGAGAATACTGGTCCTTAACAAAAGAATACCACGAGAGAGTTCTAGAAATGAGAAGGCAATTTGGAGTTACTGAACACCCACGCTTGTTGTTAGAAAAGCAAGGTCGAGAATTCTAGCACTCTGCAAAATGCGTTGCACTAAGGTAACATCTCGCGCGGGTTTCAAGTAGGGAAAAGGTCCATCATACGGTATGGCAGCTGGAGAAGGTATGACCTCTGTATGCGTAAGTTATGAGGTTAGAAGACAACTCAACACTCTTAGAACAATGAATGGACACAAAAGTGTTGATACATTCCTAGCTGAAATGATTAGGTCTTACAAGTTATCTACAATGAATGGAGAACTAGATTCCTTAAGAGAACAGATGAAAGAAGTTGCAGACGTCAGCGCAGAGCACCTAGTCCAGAGGCTTAATCTCGCACCGTTCAAGGTTTAGGGTGAGAAAATGGAGTGGCGACCTTCAGGGTATAAATTGTCGACTCAAGATTTAGTTCATGCAATTTTTGACAAAAATAGTGATGCCGGAAAAATGTTGGTTAAGGCTTGCTATGGAGATATAGAATTATTTGCTGCTAATAAAAGTTGGAACGCAATACTGTGGTTGATTACTAGCACTTTGAAAGTTGATGGGAAGCCTGTGTATACAGGTCCAGAGTTAGGGAAACTAAAGGCAAGTTTGCCTATTGTATGGCGTCAGAGTGCTTGATCATTTTTCCTGGTTTGCTAGCCACTGTGCTCCATACCACTTCCATTGCTCCATAGTCCATCCAGGAGGCAGTCCTTCTGCTGGTAGAGGTGGAGCAATCGGTTCTTGCACTACTTCTTGGACTTCGCTCGTAACTTCTGCACTATGTGTCTCATTACTACCTGATTCGACTCCCGCCAACTCTTCTATCGATGATGATTCTTCCATTACACCTGAAGATTTTTCAGATTCATTGACAGATTTGATTTCTATATCATCGAACCCATCTGAAATGTTATTTTCACCTTCACCAATCGTCATAGGTTTAACATCATCATCCCAATACTTTCCAGAATCGATACCACCTACCGCAGATAAGCCTGCTTTACCCTCTAGAGCCTCGTTTTCTGCACTGTTATCATCAGGAACAAAAGGAACACCATAAGTCTTGACAAGTTCCTTCCTTTTCTTGGCTTTACCTAGTGTTGCCACTAATAGAATAAGCCCTACTGTTGAAATGAATGCAATTCCAAGAATTGGAGCTATTTCGAGGGCTTTGTCCAGATAACCATCGCTGCTGGATGATTGTGAATCTCCGCTGTTTGAATCATCCCTCCAAGTGTAATAACTGTCGACGACCTCTCCGTCTTCAACTTGTTTTTGGACGTACTTTTGATATTCTGAATCTCTAACACCCAGACAATCTTCTGAT
>CEQT01003855.1_pt1 | contig 15120 bp, 5 predicted proteins | sample 530951 | NCBI WGS metagenome assembly CEQT01 (sample SAMEA2621132, study PRJEB7988) | marine metagenome | biome: marine biome (ENVO:00000447); feature: surface water layer (ENVO:00002042); material: "saline water (ENVO:00002010), including plankton (ENVO:xxxxxxxx)" | depth 5 m
AAATTCAATTATTTCAACTTTTTCGTTATTTTCTTATTCGTATTCATCATTTTATCGTCTACCACTTTATCTTGTACTAATTTTAGTCCTCATTATGCTGATTCTATATTTAAAAAAGAAGGAAAATTTGAAGGTTTTCAGGATAAATCTAAAATTTTGGGATATACAAAAAAAGATGATCATTCTGCATTAAATAACTACAACATGCATCTTATAAAAGAAGAAACTAATGACTGCGGAAAAGCAGTAGAAAAATGCAAAAATGTGTTTGGTTTCAATGGTCTATTTTGTGATCCTTTAGCTGCTGATGCAAAACTTGACATTATTGGAAACACTAAGGCAAATACTGAATGTGTAAATAATTCTCTTGGATTATCTAAATCTACTGGTGGTTTATGTTTAAGTGAAGATCAAGTAAATTTGTTAACTACAAGAGGAGGTAATATGAGCACTGGTGAAGAAATAATAGGAAGTGCTTAATTCTTCAAATATACATTTGTGTCATCTGCTGCACAATTTAATATGTCTTTTAAAGTAAATTTAATTGTATTTATAGGACTATTATATCCAGGGTTCCATAATTGAAAATATAACCAATTGTTTTTTACATATATATCAGTTAAATCAAATATACCATCAGGAGTAATAATTTTCCATATATCTCTTTTACTATGATTCAATGTAGATAATATAAAATCTTTGATAAAATATACGTTAAACGTTAAATAACATTCCGTGCAATAACATATTGTTTCACTTCTATCAATATCTATATCAATATTATCGAATACGATATTATGATCGCATTTTTTATGAATTAGGCAATTTATTTTAAAATTTATATTTTCATATTCAACACTTTGTTTATCTAATGGTACATTAGATAATTTTTCTTTTGCTTGAATTAAAGCGTCTAATTCAGTCAATTCCATAAAAAAATATACAATATAATATTTTTTTATATTTAAATTATTTTAAATATACATTGCTAACAAACTTTGATTAATGTTATCATCATTCTTAATGAAAGTATCTAACATCTTCTGTGTTACAGTAACCGGGAAGGTAATATCCAGATTCATATCTTTTTCAAACAGTTTTGTTTCTTTTTTAGTTAATCGAAACAAATTTAGTTTGGTATAAATAATTTCTAAACATCTTTTTAGATTTCTAACTCCTTGTTCTTTATTAGTAAGATGCTCAGATGAATTAATATAATTAATTGTCTCGTCAGGAATAATTATATCTTCTTCTTTGAAGTTTACTTGTTCCCGAATTGTGGGTAAAAGATGTTTTCGAGCAATAACTAATTTTTCTTTAGAATCATATCCCTTTGTTTGAATACGGTACATTCTGTCCCGCAAAATAGGGTTCACTTTAGATTCATCGTTATAACTGAATATAAACAAACATTTACTAAGATCAAAATCTACTTCGGAAAAATACTTATCATGAAACTGGCTGTTTTGCGTTGTATCTGTTAAATGTGTCAAAATACCGATAATCTCTTCACCCTTTGCAGTATCACTTACTTTGTCTAACTCATCAAAGTAAATAACTGGGTTCATGCAATTACTGTCAATAAGAATTTGTACAATTTTACCCCATGTACTTCCTTCATAAGTATATGAATGACCTTCTAGAAAACTACTATCACTGTTTCCACCAAGTGCAATAAACGAAAATTCTCGTCCAAGTATCTTACTAATACCTTCTTTTACAAGGGTTGTTTTACCAGTACCCATAGGTCCTTTGATGGCGATTGCGGTACCCATTGCAGATGGATTTGAAATCCATTGGCCCATCATTTGCATAATTTGCAATTTAGCATCATCTAAACCATAAACACAATTATCCAATCTATTTTTTGCATTTTCCATAAATTCATGACATACATCAACACCATCATTAATATTTACAGACAAACTTCGATAAATACCAAAAGGAATCCTCATAAAAGTATCTACCCAATTTTTAATCTTATAATACTCCGGATCACCAGGTTCCATATTTCTGAGAACATTCAGTCTTTGCATAGCAACTGCCTTAAACTTTGGCGGTATATTGCTATCTAACAACTTAATTCTATAGGGTTTGTCAATATTAATATGTCTGTTAACTTCTTTTAAGTCTTTCATAACACGCAATTGTTCTTTGTTAGATAGTTTTTTCTTGAAATAATCAATTTCATTTGCCTTTTTCTTATCGTTATGAATAAGTTTATGATATGTTTTTGCATTTTTATTTCGTCCTTTCTTAACCAATTTCATAATAGAATGTTTACAATCGGAGATAGCTTTCTTTAACACTTTACTATTTGGTCTTTTATCTAATTGACTTTGTAATGTTTTTTTTGTTTCAACCAAATCGAGATATTCTTGCTCAACATCAGTAAGTATAATTTCGTTATCTTCTTCCGTTTTCAACTTTTTGTTTTTTCTATTTTTCTTTGTTGAATCATCTTTAGTGGAATCATCCTTTGAATCACTTTCAAAGTTTTCTTTCATGAATGCTTTTTCATCATCACTATCACAATCGGCGTTATCGTCAATATATTCTTCTTCTTCCTTCTCATCATTACCACCAAGTAAAACTATATTAAATACTTGTTCATCCTCGTCTTCCTCCTCGTCGTCTTCGTCATCCTCCTCGTCATCTTCGTCATCCTCCTCGTCATCTTCGTCTTCCTCCTCGTCATCTTCGTCTTCATCTTCATCGTCGTCTTCATCTTCATCTTCATCTTCATCCTCGTAATAATTATCCTCTTCATCTTCTTCTGACGTAATAGAATGTCTTCTCTTTTTTTTATGATCACGTGTATTATAACGATGATTTTTTAATTTTTTTCTAGTTTCTTTCACTTTATCCTTATAATATTTAGAAGGTAAAATCTTAGATATAATTTCTTGAATATATTCATGATTTATGTCATCTATATCTTCTTCATCATCAGAATGATATTTTTTTGTTTTTTTCTGTTTATTTTTTTGTGATTTTTTAGATTTAGGTGGAATATATACATAATCAGATTCATCATCTTCAGAATCCGAATCTGTTTCGCTGTAAGTTTCATATACATCTGAATCTTCATCGGAATCTACAGAACCTCTTTTTTTATTTTTTTTCATATCCTTACCTTTAGATTTGTTATTCTTGTCGTTGTTTCCTTTCTTGTTTTTGAACATCTTAATGAATGAAGTATAATTATTTACAAAAACCTACTGAATTTTTTAATCAATTTTTATATAAAATGTGAATTTTGGAAAATATACATTATTTTTATTTTTCTTGTGAAATATAGTCGTCATATAAAAATTGATTATCCAAACTAAAATATTTAAATAGTATATAGTTATATATTATAGAATGTCTTCTATTAGTAATAATACAAATGTGGCATCATCAAAAATTATTGGTGTACAATTTAGTATGTTATCACCAGAAGAAATCCGTAGAAATTCGGTAGTGGAAATTTCTTCTCGTGATACATACATAAATAATAAGCCGGTTGTTGGTGGGCTATTCGATCCTCGAATGGGTGTTTTAGAACCTGGTCTAATTTGTCCAACTGATGGTTATACTTATATTGATACACCTGGTTATTTTGGACATATTGAACTTGCAAGACCAGTATTTTATGTTCAACATATAAAAGAAATTATGAAAATAGCAAAATTGGTTTGCTATAAATGTAGTAAATTACTGATAAATAAAAACCAACACAAACACATTTTAGAATATTCTCCAGAAAAGCGTTGGCAGTATGTAAGCAATCTTCGTGGTAATATAATGCGTTGCGGAGAGTGTACTGATGATGGATGTGGTTGTTTGCAGCCTTCAAAGATACGCCTAGAAGGATTTGCAACAATCAAGGCTACAATTGAATATACATCTGATACAGATGGCGAAAAATCATCTGTTGAAATTAAGATGACACCTGAATTTTTACTAAGACAATTTAAACGTATTTCTAACGATGATGTACATTTTATGGGTTTTAGTCCAATATATTCTAGACCAGAATGGATGGTTTGTCAAGTACTACCTGTTCCGCCTCCAGCTGTAAGGCCATCTGTAAAACATGACGCACAACAAAGAAGTGAAGATGATTTAACTCATATTTATAGTAGCATTATTAAAAATAATACAGATCTTGCCGAAAAAATAGCAAATAATGCATCTCCAAATGTTATTGAACAACTTGTTGATACTTTGCAATATTTAATTGCTATGATTGTAAATAATAAAATTAAAGGAGCAGAACCAATGGCTCAACGATCTGGCAGAACAATGAATTGTATTATGTCTCGCTTAAATAGTAAAACTGGTCGCATTCGTGGAAATTTAATGGGAAAACGTGTAGATTTTAGTGCTCGTTCTGTTATTACAGGAGATCCTAATTTATCTATTCGACAATTAGGAGTTCCTTTAAAGATCGCAATGAACATAACAAAACCAGTTAAAGTAAACGAACGCAACCGTGATTTCTTAATGAGATTAGTTCAAAACGGTCCAGATGAATACCCAGGTGCTAAGATTTTAGAAAAAAGAAATGGAGAAAACATTACACTTAGATATGTTGATCGCAATTCAGTAGTTCTTATGGATGGTGATATTGTTCATAGACATATGATGGATGGTGATGCAGTTTTGTTTAATAGACAACCTAGTTTACATAGAATGTCTATGATGTGTCATATTGTAAAGATCATGAAAAAAGGTGATACATTTCGAATGAATGTTGGTGATACAAAACCATATAATGCCGATTTTGATGGTGATGAAATGAATATGCACATGCCTCAAAATGTTCTTGCAGAGACAGAATTAAAGCATTTAGCGGCTATTCCATATCAAATGATTAGTCCAGCTGGTAACTCACCGATTATTGGTATTTATCAAGATTCTTTACTTGGTTCTTATCGTTTTACACGCCCGGATTTAAATTTCACACCTAGAGATGCTATGAATATTCTTATGATGTTTAAGCATGTAGATCCTAGCAAATTTAATATTGTCAACGGTAAAATTACTAATTACGATATATTATCACAGATTTTACCACCCATGACATTAGTTGGTAAAACAAAGTTATTTCAAGATGATGAAGATTATCATACATCAAATAATGTATTAGAAATACGGGATGGTAAATATATTCGTGGTCAATTAGAGAAGAAGGTAATAGGCTCTACCACCAAGGGCATATTGCATAGAATCTGTAATGACTTTGGAAATATGCAATCTTCTAATTTTGTTGATGATTTACAAAACATTATTACCGAATATATGAAGTCAAGTTCATTTAGTGTTGGTATTAGCGATCTTATTGCTGATAAGAAAACACAGGACAATATTATTCATGCTATTACTACGCAAAAGCAAGAAGTTCAATCAATCATCGAAAAAGTGCACCTAGGAACATTTGAAAACAACACATCAAATACCAATAAAAATGAATTTGAATTAAATATTAATAATGTTCTTAACAAGGCTACTGAACAAGCAGGTAAAATCGGACGTAATTCGTTGAGTAAAAACAATAGGTTTTTGATGATTGTAAATTGTGGTTCAAAGGGTTCACTTATTAATATATCTCAAATGATTTCTTGTCTTGGGCAAACTAATGTTGATGGTAAGCGTATTCCATACGGTTTTGACGATCGCACATTACCTCATTTTAGTAAGTTTGATGATAGTCCTTCAGCACGAGGTTTTATTGAAAATTCATATATATCAGGTTTGACTGCCCCAGAATTATTCTTCCATGCAATGGGTGGTCGTATTGGTCTTATTGATACAGCGGTAAAGACTTCTCAAACTGGATATATTCAAAGAAGACTTATTAAAGGTTTGGAAGATATTAAAGTAGAATATGACATGACCATTCGAAATAATATGGGAAAAATTATTCAATTCAAATATGGAGATGATAATTTCGATTCTACAAAAACTGAAAATCAGTTTATTCCTTTAGTAGGTATGAGTGTTGAAGACATATACGCTCATTATGATATATTAGGAACAACTGAAATTGTAAATTTGTTTACAAAAGGTACTGCTACACGTTTTAGAAAGCAAAAGAAAAATATGTTAGAAAAATGCAAATTGTATATAGATAATATGCTTGAAGCTAGAAATAAAATTGTTGAAAATGTATTTAATTATTCAAATGATAATGGCATTCGTATGCCGGTTGCTTTTCAAAACATTATTGTAAATATTCAAGGACAATTAAACCTAAATGTGAATTCATTAGTTGATATTACTCCATTAGAAGCGTTTGAATTAATCGAAGAATATTTAAATAAATTAAAAAGAACAAGTTTTATTCAACCTAATCAATTATTTGAAATTATGTATTTGTTTTATTTAAATCCAAAAGATTTGATTACTAAAAAGAGATTTCATAGAAAAGGTTTAATTATGTTGTTAGAAACAATAATTCTTCGTTATAAACAGGCTATTGTACATCCTGGTGAAACTGTTGGTGTAATAGCAGGTCAATCTATTGGTGAACCTACTACTCAATTGACATTAAATACTTTTCATCTTTCTGGTGTTGCGTCAAAGTCAAATGTTACTCGTGGTGTGCCTCGTATTGAGGAAATTTTAAGACTCACTAAAAACCCGAAAAATCCGTCTTTAACTGTTCACTTAAAGAGCATAGATGAAACAAGTCAAGAAAAGGCGGCTCACTATGCAAATATATTGGAGCATACCAAACTAATTGAATTAATTAAAAGAGTACAAATATGTTTTGATCCAGAAGATCAAGAAACTATAATTGACGATGATAAATTGTTAATGACACAATATTACGAATTTGAAAAAATGATGGATGATTGTATGGGTGAGGAAACAGATAATGGATTAATTAAATCAAAATGGATTATTCGTATGGAGTTTAATCAAGAAATTTTGTTAGAAAAAAATATAACAATGGACGATATACATTTTGCTATTAATAATAGTCATGGTAATGATATTACCTGTACATATAATGATTACAATTCAAATAATTTAATATTTAGAATTCGTATGAATAGTAGCGTATTAAATAAGAGTAAAAAGCAAAAGAACTTACAAGAAACACTTGATCAATCAGACGAAATATACCTACTTAGAAATTTTCAAGATAATTTGTTGAATAATATTGTTTTGCGAGGATTACCTGGCATTACGAATGTTTTGCCTAGAAAGTTACAAAATATGGTAGTAAAAGAAGATGACCGTTATGTTCAGAAAGATGTATATGTACTAGATACTACTGGTACTAATCTAATGGATATTCTAGCATTTGATTTTATTGATAATAAACGAACATACAGTAACGATATCAAGGAAGTATTTAATGTTCTAGGTATAGAAGCTGCAAGACAAATCTTATACAATGAATTTGTAGAAGTCATGGAATTTAGTGATGTATATATTAATTACCATCATCTAAGCGTTTTATGTGATCGTATGACATCTAATCATAATATGGTAGCTATATTCAGATCTGGAATATTAAATGATAATGTTGGACCTATATCTAAATCAACATTTGAAGTTCATACAGAAGTTCTTCTAGATGCTTCAAGACATGCAAATTTGGATTGTATGCGAGGTGTATCAGCAAGTGTTATGATGGGTCAAACTGGAAATTATGGAACAGGAATATTTCAAGTTGTTTTAGATACAGATGCATTAAAGGATATTGATGATGTTAAAGTTACTGAAAATAAAGGAGAAGAAGAAATAAATCGCATGTTCAGTGGAATAGAAGATCAAAATGATAGTTGTTCTAAAAATAACATTACAATCAGTAATAGTTTATCGAATATGAAACAAATAGATGTTGGACAAATAGATGATGATTATGATTTAGGTATCTAAATGAAATTAAAAATATATAAAAAATTAATAAATATTTGGTATTAATTTTTTTCTAGTTATTTAGATATTTTATGAAAAATGTCGGTTTATTCGGGGGGTGTCAACTAACCTATACATACGATTTTTTTTTAAATAAAGAGGTATGTGAAAGGAACAAATTTAACATTAAATTTGCGTTGTCATGGTTTGAATATGATATAGATTACTGGGAATATAAAGGAATATTAGATTATAGTATATTTGATGATTTAGATATTTTAATAATTTCAAATAATCCATTAGGAATAGACAATCAGGCTTCATATAAAAAAATAATTAATTATGTTAAAGAAACTAATAAAAATACAACTATTATAAGAACAGTGAGTATTCGTTTTTCAATATTTCCTATAAATTGGAATGGTTATGGTGAAAATAAAAATGATTATATCAATTGGAAACAATTAGATATGATAAATTATCAAGATAAATTTAAAAAATGTATGAATACCGTTCGTAAACAAATAGATAAAACAGATTTACACCCATTTATTGCTGATTATATTGAAGAAAATTTTAACAAAAAATATTTATTTTCACATTGTATGCATCCTACAAATATATTATTCTATCAAATATGGAAATCTTTATTTATGTGTTTAAAATTAAATATAGAAGACTATCAATATACATTTGAAGAAGAATTGGTTTTAAATTGGCTCAATCCGTTTACGAAGAAAATGATGAAAGATTTAAATATTCAGTTTGATACATATGTTGATGATGATTTTTATATAAAAAGATACAATGAAAATAAACATTTATTTTTGACGAATGAAGATGACGATTTATATGATTGAAAAAAGATATAAAAAATTCATAATAATTACAATGTGCATAGCACATTCCGGATTTAGCTCAGTTGGCAGAGCATTTGACTGTAGTGGTTTATAGTATATCAAAGGGTCACCTGTTCGAATCAGGTATTCCGGATATAATTTATAATAATAAAAATTATTATAAATTTATTTTTTTACAATAAGACGCATTTTATAACTTTTCAAATGATTTATCAAATCTTGTTTTTTCATATTATGAAGCAATAATTCTTTACCTTCAATAAAAGGAACAATAATAGAAATAGATGACTGAAAAGATTCATTTGAAGCAGTATTATCAAAATATATGCATAAAAACTTATCAATATTTAGATCTCCAGATGTAATTATATAATTAGTGTTTAATTGCATAGATGAGTAATTTGTGTCTGCATACATAAAAACAGGAAATTTATTTATATGACATAATAACCAAATATCAAATTGCGAAATAAAATAAGTATCATTTAAAATCATATTTTCAAAGGTTAATTGATTCTTTTTTATTTTTACAACATATTCTTTTTTTGATTGTCTTGCTAGTATATTTAAAACACGTAAACGATAATCTGTTCTATCATCTTGATTTAATATTTTTTCATAAGCAGATATTAACTGTTGTTTAATTTCTTGTATATTATATTTTATGTTCTTGAATGAAGAAAAAATGTAAGATAACACATAATAACCACATAATAAATTATCATTTATTTTAATTTCGTTGTACTTGTTATCGAATATATTATGTACATTAATTTCGTCTCTTATAGGAATAGTTTCTTTAACACATATTTTTTCCATTTCATTTTCTTCATATATGTCATTTTGCAATTCTTGATCTTTTAATTGAACTAACTTCGTATTATTTTTAGTGGATATTGAATTTGCAACGTTATGTGGTATAAAATTAACAAACTTATTAATATTATTAGTGGGTAAATTATCAAAATATTCACCTTGTATATCACTATGTATTAGTAATACTTCACTATTTAATAAATTGTAATCCAAATTTGAAAATTGTAAATATTGGCTATTAAATAAAAAAGAGCGTACTCTATGAAAACGGCAAATTTCGTCACTTAATTTTAAATAATATAATATTTCATTGTTTACTCCATTAATTAAATTTTTATCCGGCAAACATAATAAGTTTTCGTTATGTAAACAAAGACCATGATCGTTTTTTAAAAATAAATTATTTAATTTATAGACTGTATTTAATGTTTCAGACGTAAATGAAACAAATTGTACAGTATTTTTTAACAAATCTCGAATAATTTTTTCAACCAACAATCTCTTTTTTTCGTAAACAAACTCCTTAGAATGTGCTAGGCGTTGTAATTCTCTTGTTTTTTCACTATTTAATAAGTCCATTAATTCGTCCTTTAGTTTATTTCGAAATTGAATATAGAATTTTGTTTCTAATGAAATATTTTGTATGCTTGTTTCACGAATATTATCATATTGGTTACTGGTTAATAATGATGAATCAATAGTATAATAATTTTTATATCCGGTTGTTTTAACTGTTTTCAAATCATCTTGTGCAGTATCCTGTATAGGTTTATCTATATAAACAAACTGATTTGTCTCTGTTAATATACCAACAATTAAACCATCTTCTTCTAATTTAACCATAGGTTTACATAACAATTTTCCATTTGTCTTACTTGATATAACTTGTAGCATATTCAATGTTGTTTGATAAGGTAACCACTTAACTCCATCTAAATAAATGTGTTCTAATTCATTTATTATACTAGAAGGACGAGTAGGTAAGTATAATTTTTGCTTTGAATTTCGATTTGCCGATACCATAAGAGCAACTATCTGACCATTAAAATTCATTACTTGTTGATTAACATGTATATCATGCTCTTCACAAATATCTTTTATTTTTTGTGCAGATAAATTGTTTTTATATGTATACGTTTTAGGTTTATCTTTAGGTTTACAGTATTTTGACAATGATGTTTCTATTAACGTCATAATGCTTGTTAAATTGGTTGGTGTATTTTCATTGTAAAATATTTTTATTGCGTTCACTTTGTTTGAAGCAGTTTCATTTCTGGTGTTACCATAAATATATACAGGTTCATAATATTCACCATGTTTAATAATCAATACAGTTCCTTTTGTTTTATCAAAATATGAATCTAAATAAGAGTTCGTCGGACATATTAAAGAAACGTTATCTCGTATATCGTTATTTTCAACTTCCATGATTGCAAGGTTCAGACCTTTTGGAAATATACCTATTTCTTTGGAACATATTATGTCCCATACCAAAGAATGATCAACGATTGAATCTTCGTTTTTCAAGAAAGATAAAAATGATTCGTAAGAAGCTATTGTAAATTTTAAAAATTTATTCTGTGTTGGATTCGTTAAATCAATAGAATTATAGAATTTTGTATTTTGATAACGTTCAGAATCTAAATCAGAGATGTTAATTTTTTTAGGTTGAAACATAGAAACTAGATTACCATTATGTACCTTTAAGTAATGATCTAATGTTAATTTATCAATTATAATTTTTATCATTTCAGCAATAGTTGGAACTTTGATATCATTATGATAAGTATAAACATCTGCGATACAAGCAATAAATGATTTTTTACTCGATTTTTCAACACCATACCTTAATATAGGAGATTCATTTTTTTTAATATAACTTGGGTTATTTGATTCAACTGATAAACTATTGTTTGTTCTTAAAAATAATTCAATAGATAATGGTAAAAATCCCCATCTATTTTCAGGTAAAGGTACACGCTCTATACTTAGTACATTTTTATATGTATGTTCTGATCTAACCTTATCTGTTTTCTCACCTGATATTAAAGCCTCATTACCATAAGTTATATCGTCTTCAGAGATATTTAGTTCTTGTCTCCTTGTATTTTGCTTTGCACTAAATGGGTTTCTGAAACAACATGGAATACCAACATTTTCAGAAGATTTGGATTTATCTAAGAAACCTGGATTATAATATAAATAATTTCCATCTACATCTTTGTGCTGACGGTCGTCTGTAAACTCATAAATATAATGACCTTCTGGAATTTTAGTTTTTAACTTGCTTGGAATAATTTTTCCTCCGCATTCACCGTTCTTAACTTGTTCTTCTGTCATTGGTTTATTTGTATTTAAACACCAATATCTTGGACACATGTACCAATATGGTTTTTCAGGGTTGGTTCCATATTTAATTGAAATGCCATACGCTGATTTTGCAATTGGGTCATTATCTATGGCTTCTTTTTCTTGCTGTGTCAATATTACAGGTTGGCGATTTGATTGAGAAGGACATATTTTGGCATACATACCTTCTGATTCTTTTTTAAAAATTGTTGGTTCCAATTTCTTTAATTTATTAAAAAAGAATGTTCCACTACTGTTTTTTCTTTCTCCACCTTTTGTAAAAAAGTTTATATCTTCATCACTATCTTCATCGTCTTCTTTTTGAACTGATGGTTCTTTTTCAATTGAGTTATCATTTTGACTTTCATTTTCATTTCCAAAATCTTGTTCTTCTTGTTCTTCTTCTTCCATTTCGTCATCGTCATCATTAAAAAATATTCCATCGTCGTCATCATCATCGTCATCAATATCTTTTTTACTTTGAATAATACCAGTAATATTTTTTTTATAAGCAAAGTCGCTTATATTTTCAGATATAATTAAATTTTCTCCTTCTTCATCTTTTTTACTTTTTTGAACTTTTCTCGCCAATAAATCCAATTTTGTCTTAGAAATATTTAATTCATCCTTATAAATGGTCATTTTAAGAAAAGACGATATGTAATTCTCAATTAAATCTACATATGCAAAGGAATCAATATCACTAATTTGAAATTTTATTTTTTTTTCTACATCATCATATAAATATTTCGAGTCAAAACCAGGATTATCTACAACATCTATTTCTTTGTTTACATAATTTCCATGTATCATAGTGTATTCATTTAAATAATTTATTAAATATTCATTCGCTTTGGTAGGTAAAATATCAAAATTAGTTGATATCAAGTTGATAATAGTCATATCGTTCATATTTTGTTTATATAGTTTGTTAATTAAAGCATTTATACTGTCCATTTCTTTAAAATTATTTACTCTTCTATATCTCATATTCACATTGTTGTTATTTAATTCTAATATTGTAAATAAATTAGTAAGTAGATAGAATTCTTTATCTTCTATATTTTTTAAAGACGGCAATTCACATATATATTCTAATCCATTTACTTCAATTAAGTTGTTTTGTAAATCATTTACAATATTTAATTGCGAATGTTTTTGCAAATATATATTTATATCTTTAATTATGTCATTTAATATTTCTCTAACTATGTGGATAACTTTCTTTTTATCAGTTGGAGTATTGAAAGATATATCAAAATGTATACTACCATTTTTTTCAACAGTACAAATAATAAAATGATCCGTATTATTTATTTCCTTTTTTATAACAAATAGTATGTATGATCGTAAACCAGATATTTTTTTTGTAAATTGGGTTATTTGTTGTTTAGTTAATAACGGTATTTTTTTTCCATTTTCTGCATATCCTATACTATACAATCTATATAATTCTTCTTTTTTAAAGCCAGGTTTATATTTTATTAATGGTTTATCTTCACTTGTGAAAAATTGTTTGAATATATTCTCCAAAGGTATTATAATAGATTTTTCAGGATGTAATGTAATGTTCAGTTTTGTTATACCTTTTTTTTCATATTGAATTGATAACTCTTTTTGCATTACTTCATAGTAAAAATCAATCCTTTCATCGGAAACGTTCTCAAATACGTTTTTTGTATTCTTTATTAATTCTTCTTTTTTGTCTTCTAATTGTTCTATGCTAGATACCTCTTTGGCTGTTAATTGTGGGTAATAATGTTGTAACAAATTACTATGGTTAAGACCATTGATTTTTCCAAATTCCAAAACATTTTTTGCACAACAAACATAAATAGTATCTTTATGTAGTACAGGATAATTAAGCAGCAAGCTATTTTCAAATGTAAGTAGAGGGTTCTCGATGTTCATTCTATAGGTTTCATCTAAGGAAGCCAAATTATGATAAGGGTTCGAACTAAATATAAAATCTTGATGTTTATCAAATTTATGTCCTATTGGGAAAGAGAGAACATGAGAAGATTTATCTAGTTGTATAGAGTCTTCAATATCCTTATAAGAATAATAATCTTTATTTAATCCAACTAAAGCATCTAATTTGCTTAACTTATCAATAAGTTGTAGGTTCATTAACAATTGTCCTAATTTTTGTTTAGAAATGCCTTTATTTTTTGTTTCTAAGGAAGAATAAATAATAGGTAAATTAATAGTTGTTTCAGTCTTACCAAATAAATATAGTTCTTCATAAGAAAAAGAGTTAAATCCAAGTTCTCTAATAATTTGACGTTTTAAGGTTCTAATATTGTCATCACGATGTAATATTGTATTACTGGTAGTAATTGGTACGGAATATTTTTCTAAATCAACTTTCTCTTCTTCATCAAAGATAGAATCTTCAGGCAAAATAAACTCTTTATTGCTGTTAAAAATAATTACTTTATTAGGTAATCCTTTATCGTCTAAAACGATTACCTTATATAAAGGTAAAATTAAGTTATTTGTTTCATTCATTGAAATTATACTATACATTATATAACTATTTTGTATTTATGATTATTTTCTAGAATAAATTATTTAAAAATAAATAATGTAATTATATATATGCAAAATTTATACAAATCTTTTGTAGAATTCTGTTATACAATTTTTGGAAAAAGTGAAAAAATACATGAAACTGATGTAAATGAAGAAACACGCCTAAACGAAGATATTGAACATTTAGAAGATGGTAGTTTAACCAGTATTCAAGATGAAAATAATAAAAATGATTTTGAAATACAAGAAAAGATACTAGAGGAAGATCGTTTGATATTAGATCAAAAAATTAGAAAAGAACAAGAAGAAAGTAAGGCGGAAGAAGAACGTCTCCTTGCTGAGCAACAGGCCAAGGCGGCCGAGGAAGCCAGACTTGCTGAAGAAGAACGTCTCCGTGCCGAGCAAGAGGCCAAGGCGACCGAGGAAGCCAGAATTGCTGAGGAAGAACGTATTCGTGCAGAGCAAGAGGCAGAGGAAGCCAGAATTGCCGAGGAAGAACGTGTCCGTGCCGAGCAAGAGGCCAAGGCTGCAGAGGAAGCCAGAATTGCTGAGGAAGAACGTAACCGTGCTGAGCAAGAAGCCAAGGCGGCCGAGGAAGCCAGAATTGCTGAGGAAGAACGTGTCCGTGCAGAGCAAGAGGCCAAGGCGGCCGAGGAAGCCAGAATTGCCGAGGAAGAACGTGTCCGTGCTGAGCAAGAGG
>CEQT01052982.1_pt1 | contig 15059 bp, 13 predicted proteins | sample 530951 | NCBI WGS metagenome assembly CEQT01 (sample SAMEA2621132, study PRJEB7988) | marine metagenome | biome: marine biome (ENVO:00000447); feature: surface water layer (ENVO:00002042); material: "saline water (ENVO:00002010), including plankton (ENVO:xxxxxxxx)" | depth 5 m
CGCCGAGATAGTTTACTACACAAGACATTACCGACTGAAAGATGGCGTGTCAGAGCCACCACGGGATGCTAAAAACCCGTCCATGGGGGATCTCGGCTACATGAAGTACGGGATTTTTCCTGGAGACGGGGGACATTTCGCCCTAATAATTTGCCTACCCAATGAAGAGAAGGAACTTAGGAAGGCTATCAAAAGTGGAGAAAAGTTTGACGAGATTGGCATGACAATTCCTGGTTTGAGGCCTTGGTTGAGTAAAAATAAGTCAGAGGCGACTACCGCACCCTTCGGCATCGGAAACATCCACGCCGTGTGGAGAGACTTCACTGGTGCAGGAAACAATCGTTTGCTGAATTTTTTTGCCGTCGGTGACTCCGCGATTAGGACGAATCCACTGTATGGCAGAGGCTGCAGTACGGGAGCTCTGCATGCCCATATCCTCGCAGACATCTTAAGCACTGAGAGCGACCCATGGTCTAGGGCGCTAAGGTTTCAAGAAGAGTCCGAGAGAAAAGTGCGTCCAATTTTCCAAGCAAGCCTCAATGAGGACAAGAGGGGAATCAAAAGGGCGGCAGCGATCAGAGAAGGAGTGGATCTGGATAAAGCGGACTCCTTAAAGAAATGGTTCGCCCTTGCCTTTGGGGACGCCCTAATGGCAGCGTCCCGAGACAAGCTATTTATTCATCGCGAGGTCATGAAAACCATTAACCTGGTTGAAAAACCGGGAGAGTTCCTAAAAAACAAAAAAATCCAAAGAACGGTATTTAAATACATGCTCCGCGGTAGGAAACGAAACGCCGGATCGAGAATTCAACCTGGTTTGACCCGGCCAAAAATGTTGGAGTTTTTAACCGAGCTAGATTCTAAGCAGGATTTAGGCGATCAGGCGGATAAGTCTTTACCCAGAGCGGCAGCATCAGCTTCGTAATTGGCATAAGAATCCTTCAGAGTTGCCGAATTTAAGATCACCTCAGCCTTTACTTCCTTTGAGTCAGGGCACAAAACTCTAGTGAGGATCCAATTAGATTCTGTCCTGCGGCTTTCACTAAGTGCAATTATTTCTCTCTCGAGCAGGTAGTCTTTCCCAATCATCAAAGGTCCATCGATCATCTTGATTTGTTGACCGGCAAACAGGCCAATAGCTGGACCCCTGCTTCTAAAACCAGAGCGACCACTTGTGTACTGTGTCAGAACACTAATCATTTCCAGCGGGATAACCGGTCCCCCCCATGGACTTTCACCTTCATAAAACTCGTGGGTTTCCGTGATCTTCTCTAATTTTTGCTTATTAGAAAACGGATACATATCCCCCATATGTTGATCCATATCCATCCTCACACTCTCGGGATTTCCAGTTCCCTTCTGTCCAACCGTTAAATCGCTCAAAATGACTAACTGAGACGAGGGTCGGAGCTTGGCCATCCTTTTATCCAATTCAGTCTCGCCATAATCCGGTCCCAAAGATGCTGTTCCAGTCAGAACAGGGGTGCCATCCCGTTTCTGTGCGGAGATTGCCACCATGCCTGAGGAGTCAGGAGCTTTCTCTACCATCGTCTGGACTTCCTCTCCCTCTACCACCATATTTTGATAGTGGGCACTAATGCATCCTTTAGTAAACCACTCATCCCCAAAGACTTCATGAAGCAAAGGCACAAATTGGCTGAAGTGTGTGGGTCCCTCAATCGGAGCGCCGGAGAACCCGAGATCCTCGGCCATTTTATCGTCGTGTATCGACAGATGACCGTCATATTCCTGATCACCAAGCATTTGCCGGGGCTTCCTAAACTCACTTATCAATAAATCTGCGCTCATTTTTCTTCCCAATAACTTCCCTTTCACTCCATATTACTACTTTAGTATAAATTTTGGATTAGTATTAAAACTGCAGTTGAAAAAGGAGACCAGGGTGAAAGATCTATTTTCGGTGGAAGGGAAAACGGCAGTGGTAACAGGCGGTTCTCGAGGCATAGGAGAAATGATCGCTGCTGGTTACCTATCAAATGGCGCAAAGGTTTACATCTCCTCGAGAAAAGCCAATGCCTGCGATGAGACCGCCAAACGACTTGCAGAACAGTTCGGTGGTGAGTGCGTTTCAATCCCTGCGGACATGTCTTCTGTGGAGGGCATAGATGCGTTCGTGAAGGAGCTCAATGAACGGGAATCAAGCCTCGACATTCTCGTAAACAATGCGGGGGTCGCCTGGGGCGCTCCGCTGGAGGAATTTCCAGAGCTGGGTTGGGACAAAGTAATGAACACTAACGTAAAAGGAGTGTTTTTTCTGACTCAAAAATTATTGCCACTCCTAGAGGCTGGTAATTCATCAGAGAAGCCTTCATACGTTATCAACGTTGGGTCCATTGATGGGATTAAAACGCCCCGATTTGACAACTTTTCTTACGGCCCCTCGAAAGCGGCGGTACATCACCTTACAAGGGTCCTAGCGTCACATCTGGTGCGAAGAAATATTATTGTAAATGGAATTGCGCCCGGGCCATTCCCGACATTCATGCTCAGCGCGGGCGTAGGGGGTGGTGGAGACGTTGAAAATACCGATTGGGACGAGGTCGGCAGAGCCAACCCCAGAGGAAGAGTTGGTACGCCTGAAGATATTGCTGGTTTGGCTATCTTTTTAAGTTCTCGGGCTTGTGGCTTCACGATCGGCGATGTAATCACGTGCGACGGTGGGACCGTAGTCTCCTAATTTGCCTGCTTTTGAATGCCCGGTGAGTACATTGAGATTAAACGTGAATCAACGCTCCAGCTTTGCTGGAGCGTCGTAAACTCTTCCCCAGCCAAACCCAGAATTTTCTGGACCTCCAAATCCAGGTTTTTTATTGCATCCCAGTCCCAATTATCTGGCGTTGCGGGCAGATCAAGAAAATCTTTCAACCCCATAGCGATACGAAAAGATTCCCCCTTAAGGTCATCAGATCTCGTATTCGACCCAATAAAAGCGAGAAAAGCGAGATATATGTGCAGCGTCTCGAACCTCCCAAAATGCCCGACCAGTCCATCCTCTAGAACATATTGTTCTGGCGCAGAAACTCTATCTAAATGAGCACTTCCCTGACTCATCTCCTTGAGAAATCTAGATTCGCGGCTAGAAAAACTCAACCCTTCAGTTTCCCTCGGAAGTTTTATATACAAAGCACGATTACCCTTGCCAGCTTTAATTATAATCTCGCCAATAGCTTCGACAGAGGCAACCCAGGTTTTAACACCTGATATTAAGAACGTTCCATCCTCTCTATTTGAATAATCAACTCCCGGCAGCGGGGGATCGTTTTTTCGGTCCTCAGAAACAGCAAACGCAGTCCAGCCTGAGAATTCAGACCCCGGAAAAACTCTCCTTATCGCGCTCTGATAACCCGCAACAAAAACCCATGCTAAGCAAGTTGCTTTTGATCCAGCGACAAGCGTTTGAGAAGTGAGATCCATATCGCTATCAACCACTGTTCTCCAAACTTCCAGAAAATCCAACTCCGTAAAGTTAATTTTTTTCCCCTCAGACGAAAACGAACCAAGATCTAAATCTTGCCAACCCAAAACATTTTTTTGATCGGTCATTTTGGTTTACTCCCTTTTATTTGAAGACGATGCATTAACCTTGGTTGATCACCATGGTCATGCACCGCGTAATGGAGCAAAGAACGGTTATCCCACATCACTAGATCTCCCCTTCGCCACTCATGGCGTGCCTGATATTCAGGTCTAACTGAATGACCATAAAGATACTCAAGCATTGGCTTACTCTCTTCTGTCGACCAACCACAAATCTGTTTTGTAAACGCCCTGCAAAGGTACAGCGCTTTATCTCCTGTCTCATCGTGTGTCCTGACCAAAGGATGCTCGGCCTGCCCCGCCTCTTTTTCATTGGCTCCAAACAGTTTCGCGAGATCTTGGGCGGAATGGAGCGCCCTCTCTTGCTCAAGAATTCGACGAAGCCCGTCGGACAAACCCTCATAAGCCAGATTCTGATTCGCGAACGCAGTTGAACCGCCAATGTCGGGTGCCTCAAGGGCATATAACATCGTCAACTTTGGAGGGGCTTCCTGATAACTCATATCTGTATGCCAATGCTGATTTACATCAAGCTTCTTACCACGATTTTTAAGCTCAATAATATTCGGATGATCTTGCAGTCCACCATAGGGAAATGGCACTAGCTCTCCCCATTGTTCCGCGAATTTTTGTTGGTCTGTCGGAGTAAGGTCCTGGTCAGGAAAAACTAGTACCTTATGAGTACAAAACAGTCTGTTAAGTTCTAAGAACTGTGAGGCCGAAATTTTCTTCACATCTAGATTATCCACTACCACTCCGAGTGGCGCTGACATTAATCGAGTTTGCATATCGTAAAGCTCTCCCTAAACTATTTGGCTGAGTCTTGATGTACTTTTTTTTGAACTAAGTCTAACCTCAGCTCTCATCTAGTAGGACACCCAATCACACCTCGTCATGAGATTATCACCAACCGCAATAATATTAATTCTTAGTCTAGTCGGCTGTGGTGGCGGTGGAGGATCATCCCAGAATTCAGCTGAAACTTCCTCTGGGGTTAGTCAACCGGCAACAAGCAATTCTAATCAAACAGCCGCAATCCTGGAGCCAACTTGGTCACTAGAACGGAAGGATCCAACGGAGCTGGGGACAACCGATCAGGAGGTCACGGCGCTCCTGGATCATATTTTCTCAGACACAGCGACACAAAGCGTACTTATTAGCAAGCGAGGATACATAATCGGCGAACGCTACGCCGACGGCTACGACGAGACAGATATGGGAACGAGTTGGTCAGTCGCTAAAAGCTTCTACGGTGCACTTATCGGTATCGCTATCCAAGAAAAATGGATTGATTCTGTCGATCAAAAGGCGAGTGAAATAATCACAGAATGGCAGAATTCCGATAAGTCGGAAATCACTGTTGGGCAAATACTCGCGATGCGCTCTGGTTACTCGCTGAATGATGACATTTTTTTTCAAACAGATCAGACTCAATATGCTATCGATAGTCCGCTCGCCAGATCCCCGAACGCTGTCTGGTCTTATTCAAATGAAAATTCTCAACTCATGGAACCATTAATAAGGCGTGCGACCGGTCTAGATGCCCATTCTTATTTAATCGAAAAGTTATTAGACCCAATGAATATTGAAAAGAGGGGTCTTTGGCTAGATGCCACGGCACAGAATCCACTGACATACTGCTGTATTGATTTGCTACCTCAGGATTTTTTAAAGTTTGGGCTACTTTTCGCCAGAGCTGGGCAATGGGAAGACACTCAACTTGTTCCAGCGGAGTTCGTTGAAGAAAGCATAAAACCTCATACGAGCTTTTATGGATATCAGTGGTGGCTACTCAATGATAGTTTTTTCGCGAATAACTCCTCGACTGACACAATCCCAGATGACGTCTTCGCGGCCTTCGGCCTTAACGGACAGAAAATCTATGTCTGGCCAAGCGCCGACGTCGTTGTCGTTGTGTTGACGATTTACGAGCATTTTGAAAACCAGGGTTATGTGTTGTCATCTCAGAATTTCCCGAATACTTGTGAAGCAAGAAATAGCTGCCCGAGTTCCGTGGGAGAGGAAGTTACGACATTTGATGAGAGAGCACTCCTCTCTCTTATGGAAAAGCTGGACGATTAAATGGATGCGGAGTACTAACTCATGGAGTTAAACGACTATCTTCATAAAGACGCTACGTCACTGGCTGCTTCAATCGAAGCAGCTGAAACCTCTGCAGAAGAATTGATTAGCTTGGCTCGGCAAAGATATGACGAAGTCAATCACTCGATAAACGCGATCGTCGCACCTCTCTGGGAATACGCCGATGATCAAATATCTCACGGATTGCCAGATGGGCCTCTTAGAGGGGTTCCCATGTCAGTCAAGAATCTAGGCCAGTTTATGAAAGGGCAAGTAACGAGTGCTGGATCGAGACTGTTCGCAGAGAATGTCGCCGATCATGACTCCACCCTAGTGAAACGTTATAAAGCCTCGGGGTTAGTTATTTTTGGCAAATCGAATACCCCTGAGTTCGGTCTTGCCACCACTACAGAACCTGTCTTACACGGGCCCACGCGAAATCCTTTTAATTTGGAATATTCAGCAGGAGGTTCCAGTGGGGGAGCGGCGGCGGCGGTTGCGGCGGGTATATCACCGATTGCTCATGCCTCCGACGGTGGCGGATCCATTAGGATTCCAGCAGGCTGTTGCGGCCTGTTTGGGCTAAAACCAACCAGGGGACGAAACCCCTTAGGTCCTACAACGTTAGAGGGATGGGGAGGCCTATCTACAACTCATGCGATCACCAGAAGTGTAAGAGATAGTGCTTTAGTTCTGGACTGCTCCCACGGCGAAGAGGCAGGAAGCCCCTACAGATCCAAAGATCCATCAAAAAGTTTTCTGGATTTAATGACAAGGGATCCAGGGAATTTGCGCATCGCCTATATCACTGATCCATTCAACGGCGCATCTCTTGACCCGGAAGTCCTTAGCATCGTCAACGAGACAGCCGAAATCCTTGCATCGACGGGACACACGGTAGAGGAGCTAACGAACACCTTTGATCCAGACGTTTGCAAAGACTCACATGGCACACTCGCTATAAGTCACATTGGAGCGATGCTGCAAAAGCTCGAGGCGCAGACTGGTAAGCCAATAACGGAGAGGGATGTGGAGCGAGTCACATGGAATAATTTTCAGTCATCCAAATTTATATCAGGGGCCGACTACGCGAGCGCGCTAAACCAGATACATCAACATGGCAGGATGGTTGATGAGATCTTCAATGACTACGATCTAATTCTAACCCCCACAATGGCGTGCATGACCCCTTTAATTGGAGAGCTCAACACTATGAGCGACGACACCGATTCTTACCTCACTCTCCTCTACCAAATGATCGGCTTTACAGCACTTATCAATGACACTGGTCATCCTGCTGCGAGCCTGCCGCTCGGTGCTTGTACCGATGGCATGCCAGTTGGGTCACAGTTGGTCGCCCCATTTGGACGTGAAGATTTACTTTACCAACTGGGCTTCATCCTCGAGCAGGAAAACCGTTTCACCGAAAAGCCCATTCTCTAGGCAACTTTCTCCAAATCAGCCTGATGGTTCTCCCCCAGAAGATGCAAAGATAGCCACGTAAGCAAGCTGGCTAGCGCTATATATGCGGATACCCAGATCGCGCTTCCGAACGCCGCTATCAGCGCAGTCGCTGCAATCGGTGCCATACCGCCGCCTACAATCGCACCCAACTGATACCCTAATGAGGCTCCTGAGTATCTGACTTCCGTGCTAAATAACTCCGTCAGAAGTGCTGCTTGAGGACCATACATCATCCCGATAAAGATTTGTCCAACAGTCAGAGCCAGAGTGATAGCTAGCAACGAGCCCGTATCCATGAGTGGAAAGACACAAAAGCCCCATACCGCCATCGCCAGCGCCCCCATCTTATAGATGCCTCTCCTGCCATGACGATCTGAATAAGACGCCGCCAAGAAAATAGCAGGCACCTGAGCAAAGGATGAGATCAAGACTGCCGTTAACATATCCGTCCTACTCAGCGCCAAACCGTCGGGATCTGTCCCATAAGACATGATAAATACAATGAAGATATAGAAAGAGACCTGGACCGATAAAAAAGCTCCCGCTGCTAGAACAATCTGTTTCGGATAGGTGGATAACGCTTTCAAAATCGGAGATTTACTCTTTGGCCCCGCATCTTCAGTCTTACCCTCAGAAGCCGCTTTAAGCTCCTTAAACGCTGGCGTGTCCTCTAACCGCAACTGAACGTAAAGGGCCAAGCCCACTAGTAACAAGCTAGCGATAAAGGGAATTCTCCAGCCCCATGACATGAATGCCTCTTCCGACACGCTAGCGGTCACCGCTAGAAAAGCCAAGTTTGCGAGTACAACTCCCATCGGCGCACCGGCTTGAGCAAATCCACCGTAAAAACCTCTACGATCCGCGGGCGCATTTTCGGTCACGAGCAGCATCGCACCCCCCCACTGACCACCGATAGCAAGGCCCTGTAAAAACCTCATCAGAATCAACGCTAGTGGGGCGAGAACACCAATACTCGAATAGGTTGGAAGTAATCCGATGATCGTCGTTGCAAGCCCCATTAAAGTAAGCGCGGTTACCAGTGCGGCCTTTCGACCGAGTCGATCACCGAAATGACCGAATAATATCCCACCGATGGGCCTCGCCAAGAATCCCACTGCGAAAGTACTGAAGGAGTAAATCAGACCCATATATCGGGGCATATCCTCAGGAAAAAACAACGTTGGGAAGACTAAGGCAGCGGCTGTTCCGTAAAGGAAGAAGTCATACCACTCTATACTTGTGCCGCCCAAGGCCGTAGCGGCCACTTTTCGCATTGATCTTTCATTACTCACAATCACCAGCTCCCTGTAAAGCAATCGATTTTCTAGTAGATGAGATACTATAAGTCCGGATCATAGCGCAGAAAACAAATCAAATAATATGAAAAGAGTTGATGCAATTTTACTTTTCTTTTTGTTTTCTCTTTCCTGCCAAAAATTGAGCTTATCCAACGAGAAAGTCGTAATTGCGACAGCAAGTAATTTCCTAGAGACCTTAGTCACTTTAAAAAAAGACTTCGAGTCAAATCACGATATCGAAATAGAAATTCGCTCTGCATCTTCGGGAATTCTCTATGCTCAGATCCTGCGCGGGATCAAAGTAGATATTTTCCTCTCTGCGGATGAGGAACGAGCAGACATGATTATTGAAAAAAAATTGGCTCGCGCGGGTGATTCATTCATTTATGCCGTGGGGAAGCTCGCACTTTGGTTCCCAGGATCAGTTTGCCAACTTAGCACCATGAGCAGAGAGACAGCACAGGAGTGTTTGATCCAATCCACGAGAATCGGGATCGCAAACGAGAAAATCGCGCCGTACGGACGAGCGGCAAAGGAAACACTCGATTCATTGGGTCTCCCGCGAACAGACCAAAAATTGATACGAGCTGAAAACATTGGCCAAACCTTTGCACTTGGCGCGAGCCAAAACGTTGACGCCGCCTTCGTTGCCATGTCACAACTGAAAAAGCTCAAAGGAAGCCCTTCCTACTGGTTGGTAGAAAGTTCCTCACACGCCGCGATCAACCAGAAAGCGGTTTTACTCTCTCAAAAAAAGGCTCACAAGGGGGCAAAACTGTTTTTCGACTATTTAAAAAGCGACGACGCCCAGCGACGCATTAGCGCCGCCGGTTATCACTATCAAAAAGCCTATCTTCCTTGAAAAACAGGCTCCTTTTTCTCAACGAAGGCTTTAGTAGCGTTTCGATGATCTTCGGTTTGACCGCAGTGCACATGATGTGTCGCTTCCAAATCCAGGCAGTCATCAACATCGCCAGATGATATTGCTCGAGCGAAGTTCTCTTTCATATATCGAAAAGCTACAGTTGGTCCACTTGCCAGCTGACTAGCTATCTCCAGCGTTTTTGATTCCAACTCATCAGGCTCGCATACCCAATTAGTGAGACCAAGATCGAGGGCTTGATCAGCACTAACCCTTTCAGAGAGGTAATACAGTTGCCTTGCTTTTGCTGAACCAACTAACTGGCTCATAAAAAATGTGCCTCCGTAGTCTCCCGAAAACCCAACTCTGGCAAACGCTGTCGTCATAATGGCGTTTGAAGACATTATTCTTAAGTCACAAGCGAGTGCGAGGGATAGACCTGCCCCAGCCGCAGCTCCTGGAAGCGCAGCAATAGTTGGTTTGGGCATATTATAGAGCTTTCCAGCGGTAGCTCGCTGATTAACTCTCTGACGGTGAATAGCCCCGTCGATCGTATTATCTCCAACGGTTCCGTCTCCGCTGGCCGCCATACCTTTAACGTCTCCTCCCGCGCAAAAGCCTTTGCCAGCCCCGGTTAAAACTATGGCTTTTACATTTGGGTCTAATTCAGCGCTCGCCAATTGACTTGCCAATCCCGCGGTCATACCACCCGACATGGCATTACGTGCCTCAGGCCTGTTCAACGTTAACGTTAAAACGCCAGCATCAAGAGAAGCTAACAAATCGTCCGTGCCAGTATCTATCTGGTCTCCCATTTCATCCCCCGTTTATTTGAAAAAAACACAAATGCTCTCATGAGCGTCGCCTGTAACCATATCTAAATAACGTTGAATGGTGAATCTCTGAATGTTCCAGTCAAAAATATTTTTTTTGCAACATCCGTTAATCAGATTCATAGCCAAAATAGCGTTTTTTCCGGTCCTTAACATCGATATACTCAAGAGTTTGGAGAAAGGGGACTACAAATGGCTGGATCTCATTATCAGTGCTTTGATGTATCAATAGAGGACGACGTTGCTCATTTTGTTCTTAATCGACCAGAAAAAAGAAACAGTATGATCCCAGCGTTTTGGGAAGAACTACCCAAGGCCATTGAAAAAATCGATGATAATGCCGAAGCACGGGCGATTGTAATATCCTCAACAGGACCGGTCTTTTCAGCTGGAATGGATCTAGCAGCATTTGCTCCACGACAACCAGGGGACAAAGACGAAGCCAGGCGGAACAGGATACGGCACGGCGCGGCTTTTTACGATAGTGCTAGGAAAACCCAGGCAACCTTTAACGCGCTTGAAAATTGCCGTCTCCCGATACTCGCTGCAATACAAGGCGGCTGCGTAGGGGGAGGTGTCGACATGGTTACAGCGTGCGACATGAGATACGCGACAGAGGATGCTTTTTTTACCATATTCGAAACAAATATCGGCATGACTGCAGACGTGGGTACTTTTCCGCGTTTAGTGCAACAAATGCCGGAAGGCATCGTTCGCGAATTGGCGTATACAGGAAGGAGAATGCCAGCGCGGGAAGCCAAAGAATTTGGGCTCATTAATCAAATATTTCCAGATCAGGAAACCATGATCAGCGGTGTTTTAGAAATCGCGAAAGAAATCGCCTCGAAGACACCTCTCGCCGTATATGGTTGTAAACGACTCATAAACTACTCGAAAGATCACTCCACAGCAGACACTTTGGATTACATAGCCATCTGGAATGCGTCAATGATGCAAGGCGAAGAAATGCAAGAGGCAATGCAGTCTCGTGCCGAGAAAAGAAAAGGAGAATTTACTGAGCTACCTAAGAGACGGGGCACGTTCGGCTCGGATTGAGCGATCCATATATTTGGGAGGGAGGATATTTGACAATACAGCTGAGACAAATCTGCCTTGTTGCAGAAAAACTAGATTCAGTGATAGACGACCTGACTGCCATTTTGGGTATTAAGTCATGCTATGTCGACCCAGGGGTAGGAGCCTTTGGACTGGAAAACAACCTCATGCCAGTGGGAAGAAACTTTCTTGAGGTAGTGGCACCCATTCAAGAGAATACAGCCGGCGGCAGATATCTGGAGCGACGGGGCGGAGACGGCGGTTATATGGTGATTACACAGATAGATAAGTTGGAAGAGCACCAAAGACTCCGAACGAGAGCGCTCGACAATGGCGTTAGGATTGCGCACGAAAACACCCGGGATGGCTGGGAACTGTGCCAGCTGCATCCAAGAGACATGGTCGCGGCATTCCTTGAACTAGAGTGGGATGTGAACGAGGATTTTGAAGGACACTGGAACCCTGTTGGAGGCTTAGGTTGGGAGGATAAAGTCTGCCAAGATAGAACAATTGACTTCATAGGAGTCGAGCTCCAGTCAGAAAACCCTCTTCAATTAGCTCATCATTGGGCCACTGTAACTGACTTGCCCGTTCATCATGAAAATGACAACCCTTGTGTCAATTTCAATAACGTGACGCTTAGATTTGTCGAATCCACAGACGGGCGTGGCGCCGGACTCGGTGGTTTGGATATAAGAGTAAAAGATCAAGCAGGCATCATTGAGGAGGCGAAAAAAAGAGATTGTTACGTATCAGATAGCCAGGTGAATATCTGCGGAACACGATGGTATTTATATGAAACCTAAAACCAAAATTTTAAAACAATAGACCGTCATGAATTTTGAAGATGTTGTAAGAACGAGAAGTTCGATCCGTGGTTTCCTGCCTGACCCTGTACCCCAGGAGTTACTGGAGAAGGTCTTCGAATTGGCCAGATGGTCGCCCTCGGGAACAAACATTCAACCCTGGCAAACTTTTGTTGCCTCAGGAGAAACAAGAGATCATTTGAGACAATCTTTTATGGAACGTGCGAGAAACAAGGAGCCAGCTGCCCCTGACCACGCATCCTCAAAAAAAGGAAAGATGGGAGATCCATGGAAACAAAGACAACGGGATTGCGCAGCAGTCTTGTATGAAGCGATGGACGTTGCGTGGGAAGATAGAGAAGCTCGAGGAAGGGTGGCTTTTAGAAACTTTGAAATGTTTGATGCGCCTCATGTGGCATTCCTTTGCATGAATGAGCATTTCGGCATAGGCAACGCTTGGGACGTCGGTATGTACGCTCAAACACTCATGCTCGCGATGACAGCCAATGGCCTTGGTTCTTGCGCACAGGGAACCATGCGGCACTATCCTGACCTGGTTAGAGATGCTTTCAATCTGGGCCCGGAAATAAAAGTGCTATTCGGCATCAGTTTTGGTTTTCCAGATCCGAGCATGAGCGTGAACAAAGCCCGCACTGAGCGGGCCCCAATATCAGAGAGCGTCTTCTTCAGCAGCTGACGACTTTTAACTGAGTCAAACCTGCTCGACAGTCTCGCCCAGCGCTCGAGCACGATCAAGACGGCTAGCCTCGTCTTTAGGCAGGTTCCGCCACGCAAGAGTCAAGAACACCAACGTGAGAATAAAGATAAACATCGAGCACGCGATAGCGGTCCGCAGTGAAGAAGCTGGATCCATTCCTGTCGCTGCGAAAGAATCTGACAACTGTCCCATTACATAGGGTCCCAGAGCCAAACCGATCATTGTATTGACCAGGATGTAATAAGCTCCAGCGACTGCCCTCATTCTAGGCAACACCAAATCCGCTGCCGTGCTTGGAGGAATACCGGGCCAACAAGCGCTAAAAAGATGATGCAACAGATTTAACGCGAAAGCCCACATTAGACTGTCTGTATAGATCATCCAAAGAACCAGCGGCACCGTTCCGAAAACAGCTATATAACCGATAGCTAAACGACCAGCTGGATGTTTGTCTTTAAATTTATCGCCGAAGTAACCGCCAAGAGTCACCCCCAAAAGGCCGCCGATAGCTGAGCCGAGCCCAATATACATCCCCACTTCGGTGGCCGAGGTTTCATGAAGCCGCAGCAATAGAGGCGCTGTCCAAAAGCCGACGCCATAAGTCACAAATGATATTGTTGGGAAAGCCAGCATGGTATACACCATCGCTTTCGACTTAAAAATCATTTCGTAGGTTACGGGGTCACGCGCTTTTAACGATTGCACCCAACAGAAGACAACGTAAATACCAATGCCAAGAGCGATCCATTGAACTACGCTTCCAGTCAGGTATATGAGGAGCCACGCAATAGCACCAATAATCGCTGCTCCAAGTAAATTCAGAGGTATGGATGCACCTACTCTCGCCAAGCCAACCAAGTTAAGAATGGGTATCATCGCCGCCGATTCTGTGAGTAAAACTCCAACTGGATTAGGGTGCTGCTGCGTAACAATTCCTTCCGAGACACCTCGCACAGGCTCCTTTAGGGTTCGCACCCAAACCGCCATCAATATGCCAGGGATCCCGACCGCCAAAAAGGCCGCTTGCCAACCCTTCAAACCTAAAGGTGCCACTACAGGGTCTGGAAAAGTGGAATTCCACGTTTCCATGATAAAGCCACCCAAAAAAAGCCCTATTCCGCCACCGATGTAAACGCCCGAAGAATAAATCGCGATTACAGTCGCTCTCAACCTTTGTGGATAATAATCAGCGAGCATAGAGTAGGCGGCAGGAGACGCACTTGCTTCACCAATGCCAACACCAACCCTGAATATCGCGAGCATCGAGAAAGAACGCGCAAATCCTGACATCGCGGTCATGGCGCTCCAAAACATCAATCCTATCGATATAAGACTCCGCCGAACCCAGACATCTGCAAACCTCGCCAGAGGTATACCGAATACAGAATAAAAAACAGCGAAAACCGTGCCATAAAGGAGCCCCATGTCTGCATCACTGACGCCGAGGTCAGCCTGTATTTCTTCGTTTAAGATGGAGAGGATATTTCGATCAATAAAATTAAATACATAGACGATTACAAGGACAAACAGCACGTAGTGCGCGTATCTCCCACCTAGCTTTTGCTTTGGTTGTGCATTCGGGTCCTGACCATCGTTGTTTTCCGAGTTCAATCTATTCCCTCCTCACTAATCAAATTGTTTTTCACCGGTCGCAAAGAGCAGATAAAAGACCATTCCGAACAAGGTAACTCCTGCTGTAACGATGAAAACCAAATCCCACGAACCAGTCACCTGGAGAATATAACCCGTCGCATAAACTGCTACGATCCCCGGCAAAGTCGCGAACGTGTTCGTTATTCCCATTAATGTTCCAGCGTATCGTGGTCCAATATCCATATGATTAACACTGTGACCACCAATTCCTGCCGCACCAAAGAGCTTGCCCAGGCACAGCAGACCTATCGCGGCCCAAACCTCCTCCACTTGAGTAATCAGAAGTAGACAAACGGCTAAACCGCCAAAGGCAATAGTCTGCATTAACTTTCTTACAAAGGTGACGCTCAAGCCTCTGGTTATTAATCTGTCGGCGACTGTTCCCATGATGTTAAGACACAAAAACGATGTTACGTGCGGAAGCATCGCAATTATGCCGATGGCCGCAAATGGGACACCTAGGCCATCGTTTACGTACTTTGGCAGCCAAGAGAGAATCACGTAAAGGGTCCAGTTATTGCAAAAGTGGGCGACGATGATTGCCCAAACAGCACGACTCCGTAAGAAAAACATTATTGGCGGACTCTCTCCGATACCCTCTGCCGGCGCATTGCTTTCTATGTGCGCCAACTCCGAGCTAGATATTCTTGGGTGATCCTGAGGTAAATTAGTGACCAGATAATGCCAAGCCACATACCAGAACACACCGACCAAACCGAAGAGATAAAA
>CEQT01007000.1_pt1 | contig 15031 bp, 15 predicted proteins | sample 530951 | NCBI WGS metagenome assembly CEQT01 (sample SAMEA2621132, study PRJEB7988) | marine metagenome | biome: marine biome (ENVO:00000447); feature: surface water layer (ENVO:00002042); material: "saline water (ENVO:00002010), including plankton (ENVO:xxxxxxxx)" | depth 5 m
ATTTTGAATTTTTTCTCGCAACAGAACTAGGCAAAACTATTCAGGAACTACGTTCTTTGATTACAGAAGAAGAACTGATATATTGGGCTGCATACTATGAACTTAAGAATGAAAGAGAAAAAAAGGAATTAAATCGCCAAAGAGCAAATAGAAGGTAATATAGAATAAAGTGTTTTTTTGATTTGTGGCACAGGCTAATGTAAAACTAACAGTTGATGCTACACAAGCGCAAAGAGCATTGAAGGGTGTACAGGCTCAATCAGTTGGATTACAGAATCAATTAGGTAAACTTAAGGCTGCCTTTGCGGGAATTGCTTTTACGGCTGTTGCAAGGCAAGCAACTGCTACGGCATCAAATTTTCAGGCTTTACAACTCAGGATGCAAGTCTTGACGTCCGAATTTGGGGAGTTTGCACAAGCTCAAGAATTAGTAAGAAAAGCGCAAGATAAGTTTAATTTATCAATTGTTGAAGCAACGCAGGGCGTAACAGATATTTTTGCAAGATTAAGACCGCTTGGAATTTCTTTAAAAGATATTGAAACTACTTTTATCGGTTTTAACACTATTGCAAAATTAGCTGGATTAAATGCAACAGAAGCAAGCGCGGCGTTTACACAGCTTGCGCAGGGTTTAGGTTCTGGGCGTCTTCAAGGCGATGAATTTAGAAGTATTGCAGAACAAGTCCCACAACTATTAAAAGCTATTTCAGACGAAACTGGCATTGCTTCAGGTAAGTTAAAAGATTTTGCATCAAAAGGATTATTGACTGCGGACGTTGTTTTGAGAGCTTTGGCAAAATCAGCGGAAGAAGGCGCAGATAAAATTGGTGCAATTATGGACGCTTCGCCCGCAGAGGTATTTAAAGCATTTAGCAATGCTGTTCTTGAATTGCAATTGACACTTGGAAACAAATTATTGCCCGTTGTCTTACAAGTTACGAAAGGAGCAACAGCACTTGTTAATGCTCTAGTCAGTTTTGTTGATAGTGAAGGAGGGCAAGTGACAATGGCATTTATTGGAATTGCCGCTGCTATAAAAGGGATATCTGTTATTGCTCCGATAGTAGCTGCGCAGGCTTTAGCTATTAAGACAAGTTTAGTTGGTGTTTCTGTAGGTGCGCAAATAGCAACAGGTAGTTTAATTGGCATGAAAGCAACATTGGCAGCAACTTCAGGGGGATTCGCTACAGCTACAGCCGCCGCAACTGCATTTAAAATTGCATTAGCAAAAACTGGAATAGGTCTAGTTGTTATCGGTCTTGGATTTTTAGCTACGGCTTTATTAAAGGCCAGCAACGCACAAAAAAACTTTAACAAATTACTAAAAGAGGGGACGACTGCAGATATCAATGAACAATTAAAAATAACAAAAACAAAAATTGAAAATTTAAAAACAGAACTTGAAAATGTTGGGAAAGGAAGAGGTGGAAAAGCTGAAGAACTAAGAATCAATCGTGAATTAGATAAAGCAATAGATAAAGCAGATGATCTTAAAGTTGCGCTTGAAGCTGCAGAAAACAGAGAACTTACAAGAGAATTTAATTTGCAATTAGAAAATTTAAAAAATCAAAATGCAGAATTAACAAAAGCTGTAAAAAGAGAAAAAATAAGAACGGAAGAAAAGAAAAAAGAATTTGACCTTGAACAACAAATAGCTGAAATAAAAAAACAATTTGACGGAGAAGAAGAAGCGAGACTTGTAGCTTTAGCAAAATCAAACCACGAACTTAAAAAACAGAAATCAGAAATTGAAAGAATAAATGAGGCTGCAAAAAAATTAGAAAAAACTTTTAACGATATTGGTCAATCTGTTGAAGACAATCTTGTCCAAGGTTTAACTGATGCTGTTATGGGTGCAAAGACACTTGGAGAGGCTTTGACCAATGTATTAAGAAACTTGCAAAGACAACTTGTTGAATTGGCAATACAAAACGCTGTAGGGGGTATTGGAGGTGTTTTCGGCGATGTTCTAAAAGCTGCATTTGGTGTTAGTGGTCGTAGTGGTGGTCGAACTGCTTCTGCTGTTGCTCAAAGAGCTAATGGTGGCCCTGTCTCTGCTGGTGGGGCTTTTCTTGTAGGAGAAAGAGGGCCTGAAATTTTGCAAATGGGGTCAAAAGGTGGCAATATAATTCCAAACAATAAGATCAGTGGGGGTACAACAAATGTAGTAGTAAATGTAGATGCGTCTGGTACATCTGTACAAGGTGATGACCAATCTGCTAATCAACTAGGAGAGCTTATAGCAGCGGCAGTGCAATCTGAAATAATTAATCAACAAATGTCAGGAGGTTTATTAAGTTAATGGCAAATTTCCCCACAACCGTCAATCCCTCTTATGGTTCAAGAAAAATTTCGCAACCTAGAATAAGAATCGCACAATTTGGTTCAGGTTATTCTCAGAGATCAACATTCGGAATTAATCAAAATTTAAAAGTTTATCAATTCAACTGGAACAATATCTCTGAAACACAAGCAGATGAAATAGAAACTTTCCTAGATGCACGTGCTGGGGTTGAACATTTTGATTACACACCAGCAGGTGAATCAGCATCTAAAAAATTTATTTGCAGAAATTGGCAAAAAGAAATTCCATATTTAAACAGAGCATCCATTAAAGCAACATTTGAGGAGGTGGCAGAAACATGACAAGTTCACAAATTGCACCAGCTAAACCTAAAGTCAGTAAAGAAATACAAAAATTAGAACCTTCTGCCCTTATAGAATTATTTGAACTAACTTATACTTCTTCTGTTAATGGAATAGATCAGGTGGTGAGATATCATGCTGGAACAAATGAAGTAAAATCAGATATTGTTTTTGGCGGTAATACATATTCTGCTTTACCCGTAGAGGTTAATGGGTTTGATAAAAAAACACAGGGAACTTTACCAAGACCTAAATTAAAAGTGTCAAATGTAAATAATGCTTTATCAGCTTTTATTCAACTTTATAATCCTCTGCAGGGTAAGGTTCAAAGAATACAGACGTTTAAAAAATTTCTTGATGCTGCAAATTTTACAAGTGGTACAAATAGTACTGCTGACTCAACAGCCATAGTAACTACAGATGACATATGGTATATAGACAGGATAAGTGCAGAAAATCCAGAATTTGTTGAATTTGAATTATCACCAAAAATTAATTTACAAGGTTTGAGGATTCCACGAAGAGTGATTACAGAGCATTGTCCGTGGGAATATCGTGGGACTGAGTGTGGATATACGGGTAATAAATGTTTTACTGTTGATGATGAACAACTTACAGGTGGTACTTTAGCAGAAAGAAAAGCACTAGATAAATGCGGTCATAAATATTCAAGTTGTCAGCTAAGATTTCCTAAAGGTGAAAATGATGAGATTGATCTGCCATTTGGTGGGTTTATTAATGCAAGAATACAGATTTAATGACATTTAAATCAGCAGCAAAACAACACGCACTAGAAGAGGCTCCAAAAGAATCTTGTGGCATTGTTGTTAATAATGTATATTATCCTTGTAAAAATATTTCTGATACGCCAGAAGATAATTTTGCTATACATCCAAAAGATTTTTTAAAAGCAAGATCAAAAGGCAAATTGCAATATATAGTTCATTCTCATCCTACAGGTGAACCAGCAAGCAAGCCTGATATTGAAGCTTGCAAAGCAACTAAATTAAAATGGTATATTTATAAAAATACTACAGATGAATGGTTGATTATAAATCCCTAATTGGCAGACAGTGGGAATACAAAATTTCTGATTGTTATTCTATTGTTCGTGATTATTATTCTTTACTAGGGATAAATTTACCAGATTATAAAAGGCCAGAAGATGTTGATACTTGTCAAAGTGTTTTTTTAAAATATGTTCCCTTGTTTTTTAAAGAAGTTAATATTAACAATAGAAAAGAAAATGATTTATTAGTAATGAAGATATTAACAAAGGAACCAATGCACGGTGCTATTTTGTTGAAAAATGATATGATTTTACACCAAAAATTTGAGTCTTTGAGTTGTACCGAATATTTTAGCGATTATTATAGGAGAAAGACTGTGGGGTGTTTTAGATATGCAGCATAAGATTCTGCTGCTAGATGAATTAGGAGAAAGGTGGGGTGAATCGCATACTTTTTACGATCTCAGAACCCCAGCAGATGCTATACGTCTAATGTGTATTAATTATCCTGATTTTGGTAAATATCTTGCAACTTCACATGAACAGGGAATTGGTTATCAGGTTACACAAGTAGAACACGAATTAGAAGCTTCTGAACTTTTATTGCCTTTGGGAAAACATGATTTAGTGATAGCACCTGTAATTATGGGAAGTAAGGGTATCGGAAAGATTTTAGTTGGGGGGCTTTTACTTGGTGCTGCAATTGTTTCAGGAGGTGGCTTTGTTGCGGCTTTTGAAGCTGGTGGTCTAACTACTTTTGCTGCTAATATTGGAACCGCTTTGGTTCTTGGTGGTGTTCAGGATATGCTTGCCCCGCAGATACCTACATTTGACACTTCTTTTGATGTAGGTCGTGGAGGTTATCTTGGTGGCCCTACATCATTAGAAAAGGGTGCTGATGGTCAGCAGAGTTATGCTTACAGAGGCGCATCAAATACTGTTGGCATTGGTAAAACAATACCTTTGGTTTATGGTAAGGCTTTAGTTGGTAGTCATTTAATCAGCACAGATATAGATGTTGTTAATGAAAGCGATCCGCTGATGACAAGTTTTGAAAAACCTAGTAATGCAACTATGAGAGTAAACGGAGAAAAAATTAAATTTACAGGTATAAAAGGTAAAATAACAGATTATGATGGATTTTCAGCAGCAAGAGTCAAAACAACATTTAAGATAAAAAGGTTTGGAGGGCCAAACGCTAATCGTGAACTCATAGGAGATGAAGATAACTTTGAATTTGTCTTAAATAAACAAGATGCTTTAGGTACTTTAACCCCAGAAAAAACTGGTTTTGTCAATCTTTTGGGAAGAGGAGAACAAAAAATTTTGGAAAATTTAATTATTGACACTGATAATACAGATAATAGATTGAATACAGATTTTAATATAATGATTACTTTTTCTGGTCTGCAAGATCGTATTGGAAATAGTCAATCAACAATAATTCCAGCTTTTATCACATTTGCAATCATCATAAAACATACAAGTTCAAATAGTACGGTTTTAAACCAACAATTAACGGTTCAGGGAACTCAAAGCTTTACTCAGTCAATTAGATATATATTTAATTTTGAACCTGTTGTTGTAACCACAGGTAATAATTCATATAAGGTTTTTGTAAAAGTTATTGATACAGCACTTTTTAAAACAGGAGTTAGTACAACTGAAAAAGATTCTTCTAAAATGAGGATTGATATTGTGGGCTATGATTTATTAAGAGAAACAAAAAATAATTAATTCATGTCTTTAAATTCTACAAGTGTAATTAAAATTGTTGATCTCTTATGTGAGGGCCAGATATTAGGGATTGATGGTGGAACAAAAGGAATTTTTTTAAATGAAACGCCAATAAAAGACTCTAATGGTAATTTAAATTTTGAAAAGGAAGATTTTAAGTTTGAATCTAGAAATGGTCATAGAAATCAAAAACAATTTGAAGATCATAAATTTGCAAATTCAACAATTATTGATATAAGTCAAGAAATCGGATCAAATTATTCTGAAAACTTAAATGCAAATAATTTAGTAAGAACAAGAGATTATGGTTCAGGACAGGTTATAACACAGATAAATGATCCTGATACTGATTCATTTCAGATTTTATTTACAGTTCCAGCATTATTTTCTCAAGGTATGGAGGGTATTGCCAGAGGAGAATTTTTTAATGCAAAAGTAAAAATTAAAATATTCGTTAAAGGTTCAAATACGGCTTTTATATCAGTTCAGGAAAAAGAAATTGAGGGTGTTTCGACTTCAAATTATCAATTTAAAAGTAAAATTATTAATTTAAGATCAATAAGAAAAGATAACAACGTCAAGCCTCCTTTCCTTATAAAAGTAAAGAAAATAACTGACGGAGAAAATGATTATGAAGTTAGATTTAATAATTTTGTAACTATAAATAAAAGAACACCTCTTGCTCAAACTAGAGCAAACAGGATAATTTTTACATCATTAATAGAAAGACAGGAAATAAGAACTGCATATCCGTATACAGCTTGTGTTGCTTTGTCATTATCAACTGAAATTTTTTCAAGTCTGCCTTCTAGAGCATATTTGGTGAAAGGATTAAAAGTTCAAATACCACACAATGCAATTGCTCAAGAAGATGGAAGACTTGTGTTTGACGGAAATTTCAACGGAAGTTTAACTAAAAGTAGATTTTTTACAACTTGCCCTGTGTGTATTTTTTACGATTTGCTTATAAACAAACGCTACGGGTGTGGGGATTTTATAGATACAAACAACCTCAACTGGATTGATTTGTATGAAATATCAAGATATGCAAATGAGTTAGTAGACACCCCAGATGGTCAAGAGGCTAGATTTGCAATTAATACAGTTATAGGAACTCAAGCTGACGCCTACAAAGTCCTGCAAAATTTAGCAAGTATATTTAGAGGAATGACTTATTGGGGTTCTAATACTGTTAACGTTGTTGCAGATCATGGGAATTTGAAACCAGAAAATGGTGGAGATGCTCCTGATATTGACCCTGTTCATCTTTATACAAATTCAAATGTTATTGATGGAGTTTTCTCTTATTCTGGTTCATCATTAAAAACAAGATCAACTTCAATTCAGGTAACTTATAATGATCCTGATAATTTTTACAAGCCTAACGTGGTTGTTGTAGAGGATTATGAATTAATAGAAAAATATGGTTACAACATAAAACAAATCGTAGCCTTTGGATGTTCTTCAAAATATCAGGCTCAACGTATGGGGCAATGGGTGTTAAATTCTGAAAAATTAGATGGAAATGTTGTTTCTTTTAAAACAGGTTTAGATGGTTTAGGGGTTTTACCCAGTCAGGTATTTGCAGTTGCAGATGAAATGAGGGCAGGTTTAATATTATCAGGAAGAATATTAAGCGTGGATAGTGATAATAAAACAACAAAATTCACACCAGATCAAAATTTTGACACATATGTTGGTGGGAGTGGTGATAATTTTGAAGTAAGCGTTTTTTTACAGGATGGAACAGTAGAAAAACAAAAAATAAGCAGCATCAATTCTTCTGGTCTTATCACTGTTAAAAATGCTTTTACTAAAAATCTTTTAGCTGGTGCTGTTTACACATTAGAAAATAAAACTTTTAATCCTGTTTTAAATCAAAAATTTAGATGTATAGATGTTAAAGACAATAGAGACAGTACTTATACTATAACAGGATTAGAATTTAATGATTCTATCTATGAAGTCGCAGATAATACAACAAATAACAAAGCTAAATTAGATTATGAAGATGTTACAGCTTTTAATAATAGACCAACAAAACCTGAAAATTTAGAAGTTACAAGCACAAGAATACAAAGACAGAATAGCTCAACAAATAGAATTACATTCTCATGGTCAAGAGGTTTGAACGGGTCGAATGTTAAGTTTACTGTCCGATATAAAATAGGGTTCAGAGGTACTTATAAAAAAATTAAAGACATTGATGAAACATCAATTAACATTGATTTTATTAAAAGTGGTAAAAATTTGTTTTTTGAGGTCAGATCAGAAAGTATAGATGCAATTGGAGCAAAAAATTCAGGTTATGCAAAAGCAAATAAATTTACAGTGCCATTCAAAAAAGCAGCTAGAGTACCTACTCCTTTAGCATAATGAGCATACAAGTTACAACACAAAATGAAGTAATCCTTAAATGGAGAATACCATCAGATTATGAAGGAAATCCAGAAGAATTAACTGCAATTATTAGACATTCTTCTTTGACTGATGGCACTGCTGTATGGCCTAATTCAACATTTTTAAGAGAAGTTTCGGCAACTACCGATTATGTAATCATGCCCTTGATAAATGGGACTTATATGGTTAAGTTTAAAAATACTTTTGGCGATAAATCAGCAGATTTTCTCGGACACATAATTAATATTCCAGATGAAAAACCTAAGTTAGTTGTCCAAACTGTAAGAGAAGATACTACCTCGCCACCTTTTCAAGGACAAATGAATGGTGTATTTTACTCATCTGAATATGATGCTTTAGTTCTGAATAATGATGATCTTATAGATGATAAGGTAGATTTTGAACAAGGTTATTTAGGCAGTATTGATTTTGGTGGTGAGCTTTTGAGTTCTGGTGAATATTTTTTTAAAGATAAGCTTGATTTAGGTGGAATTTTTACAGTTCAATTACAAAGAATATTAACTACAAGAGGTTTATATCCAAATAATACTATTGATTTACATTTTACAAATATTGATGAATGGAGCGATTTTGATGGTGATTTACCAGACGAAACAAACGCTGTAATACAATTTAGAAAAAGTAACAATGCTCCAACCGATGACGAAATGGAGGATGAGAATAACGAGTTTTTTCTATTGGAAGATGGTAATAAATTTAGTCAGGAAGATTCACAAGATTATGATGATTTTATTCCTATGGAGAACGGCAGATTTACAGGTAGAGTGTTTCAATTTAAAGTAGATTTAAGTTCTAATTTTACAGATCAGACTCCTTTGGTCGATGAGTTAGGGTATAAAATTTTGTTCGAGAGTAGAACAGAAAGCGGATTAGTGACAAGTGGCGGAAGTAATCCAAAAGTGGTAAATTTTGATAAAGCCTTTTATCAAACTCCTAAATTAAGTATTTCTCCGACTAACATGGCAACTGGTGACTATTATGTAATTAGTAGTGAGAGTCGAACAGGCTTTTCAATTACTTTCTTTAATAGTTCAAATGCAGCTATTGATCGCACATTTGCCTATCATGCTAATGGCTTTGGTGCTGAAGGTGCTTAAATTTATTAAAAACTGACTTATGGCAACACATGATTATGACTTAGCGAACCAATCGGGAGCCAGTTTTAGGTCAGATTTAAATAATGCTTTACAGGCGATACTAACAAACAACAGTAGTGCTTCTGCTCCCTCCGTTACTGCTGCCTATATGTTTTGGGCTGATACCAACACAGGCATTTTAAAAATTAGAAACTCAAGCAATAATGGTTGGGTAGAATTACTGCAGCTTGATGGTACGCTAACACTTGAAGATGGTTCTGCAAGTACACCCGCACTTGCGTTTAGAGATGATTTAAATACTGGTATTTTTTCTAGTGAAGCTAATAAGTTAGATATTGCCTGTGCTGGTGGTACAAAACTTCAAGTCAATATTAGTGGAATAATTATTTCAGGAACGGTTACTGATAATGGTGCAGTTCATGATGGGGATGTGACCTTTACAGGTGCGGCAGCTAATATAGTTTTTGATAAATCAGATAATGCACTAGAGTTTGCCGATAACGCAAAGGCCACTTTTGGTGGGTCTGCAGACCTTACTATCTCGCATGATGGGTCAAACAGCATTATTAATGATGCTGGAACAGGAGAATTACAATTACAAAGAGGTGGTAGTACAGTTCTTGCTTTAGATGCAAATGGGGTTACGATTACTGATCCTAATGGTGCCACAGTGTTGACTATAAAAGGTTTTGAGGGCAATGATGGAATAATTGATCTCATAGCAGATGAGGGTGATGACAATGGAGATAAATGGAGAATTTCATCAGTAGCCAGTGATAATGATTTAATATTTTTAAATGACACCAGTGGAAGTATTGTCCAGAAATGGGGAATAGATACCAGCGGCAATGTAGTGCAAACTGGAAATTTAACTGCAACATTGGGTACTGCATCAGCACCCTCATATACATTTGCTGGTGATACTGATACAGGAATGTTCAGAACTGATGCAACATCAAATGACATTTCTTTTACGTGTGCTGGCACAGCAAAATTAAGGATGAATATTAATGCAATATTTCCTGCTACTGATGATAGTTATGATGTAGGGCAAACAAGTTTTAGGTTTGACGATGTTTTTGCTACAAATGGCACTATTCAGACATCAGATCAAAATACTAAAAATACAATAACTGCAACAGATTTAGGTCTTGATTTTATTAATAAACTGAACCCAGTATCTTACAAATTCAATGGTAAAACAAGAACTCATTATGGTCTGATTGCACAGGAAATTGAAACAGTGCTAGGAACTATAAGTAAATCAGCAACAGATTTTGCTGGGTTTTGTAAAGATGAAGTTGATAGTGAAGGAAATTCAATCACGCCAATCTATGGTTTAAGATATACAGAATTTATTTCACCTATCATAAAAGCAATACAGGAACTTTCAGCAAAAGTTACAGCACTTGAAGGTTCATAAATTGTTCACTATAATTAATTAAATATAATAAAAAACATGACTAATCCTACTGATTTAATTAAAGAAGAAATTAAGGCTTTACAAGAGCAATTGGAAATTGATATTAAAAAAGTATCTTTGTTGCAACAAGAAATTAAAGAAATAAAAGAGCAGGCAAACACTGCAATAACTGATAAACAGAAACAGATAAATAATGCGACACAACCTATATTAGAAAATCAAGGTTCTTTAAAAAAATTAACTGAGTTGTTAAACAAACTAGGGGGTAAGATAGAAACAACTACTGAAAAATAAATGTCTGATAGGAAAATAACAGCACTTACTGAATTAACAGCACCAGTAGCAACTGATGTTTTTCCTATTATAGATGTAAGCGAATCTGCTAATGCTAACAAAAACAAAAAAATACAGTTAACAACTATTTTAAGAGGCATCCCGAACGGAAGTGCGTCTGCTCCCAGTGTTGGGTTTATTGATGATACTGGTACGTCAGGTCTGTTTAGGGTTACTGATGATGAAATTGGTATATCTTGTAATCAGACTCAGATAGCTTCTTTTGCCACTGCTGGTCTGAAACTAGGTTCTGGTACTATTGCTGCACAATTACATCTGTTTAGTACAGACACAACAGATCAAGTAATTATAGAAAATACGGATGCTGGTGCTGATACCGCACCTGATCTTGTTTTATTTAGAAATTCTGCTTCACCTGCTGATAATGATAATTTAGGAAATTTAATTTTTAGAGGCAAAGATGATAATGGCGATTCTGTTGAATATGCAAGTGTTGTAGCTCAAATTGCAGATGCTACAAATAGTTCTGAAGATGGCATTTTAGATTTAATGTCAACTGCTGCTGGTACGTTAGCATCAAGAATTAGATTAAAAAGTGAATTTGTTGGGATACATGAAGCAGATCCACTTTTTCCTTTACATTTAACAACTGCTGATACTACATCAGGTTTTTGTATAGAAAGCACTTTAGATTCTGATGCGAGTAGTGCTGACATTCTTCTATATCACAGAAGGGGTACTTCTGGTGCTGGTCAGGATAACGATTTACTGTCATCAATATCATTTCAGGGTAAAAATGATGCAGGCACTCCCGAAGAGGTAATATATGCAGTTTTTGAAACTAAAATAATAGACGCAAGTGACGCTTCAGAAGATGGGCAGATAAATTTAAAATCTATGGTTGCAGGTACTTTGACAACTGTGTTAACAGTAGATTCTAATGGCGCAACTGTGGTAGGAGATGTTGTTGTATCTGGATTAGTCGATGGAGTTGATATTGCAACAAGAGATGCTTTATTCGGTGGATTGACTTCCAGTTCTGGTGTATTGACAAATGGAGTTACAGCTACAACACAATCTGCTTCAGATAACAGTACAAAGGTAGCTACAACAGCCTATACCGACACAGCAATATCAAATTTAGTAGATAGTTCACCAAGTACATTAAACACCTTGAATGAGCTTGCAGCGGCATTAGGAGATGATGCAAACTTTTCTACGACGGTAACAAACTCAATAGCAACAAAAATGCCATTGGCTGGTGGTACATTCACAGGTGATGTCACATTTACAGGAGACAGTGCAAACGTTGTCTTTGACAAATCTGATAACGCCTTAGAGTTTGCTGATAATGCAAAGCTAAAGTTAGGTAGTGGTGGTGACGTAGATATAAGACATAATGGAACAAGAACTATGATTAGAAATCATGGTATCGGTCAAATACATTTTGATTTGTTAGCCTCTGGTAATGCTCTTGCAATAACTAAAGCAAATTTAACTGAAACAATAGCGAAATTTACACCTGATGGGAGCTGTGATCTCTACTTTGATAATGTAAAGCGTTTCGAAACAACCAGTTCGGGCATAACGGTGACAGGCGATATAAACCCAACAGGCAATTTAAATTTACCAGATAGTTCATCAAGTTCTGTTGGCAGAATAATGTTAGGTGATGGAACTGATATGCAACTTCAGCATGACGGAGGAGGTGGTTTTGTTGGAAATTTTACTGGTAATTTAACTGTTCATTGTAACGCATTGCGTTTCATGAATGGTGCTAAAACTGAAAACTTTATAGTCGCCAATGAGAATGGAGCTGTGGAACTGTACTACGATAATATCAAGCGTTTAGAGACAGCTAGTAATGGTGCAGCGTGTCATGGCATACTAACAATGCACGGTAATATTTTTGCAGCAGATAATCACCAATTACAGTTAGGAACTGACGCAGACCTAACTTTGCTGCATAATGGAACTGACTCAAAAATTACAAATAATACATTTGTAACTTCTGGCAATCTATTGATTGAAGCAAAAAGTGGCGAGACGGCAATAAAGATAATCCCTGATGCAGATGTGCAATTGTTTTATAATAATGTTGAGAAGCTCAAAACGCAAAGTTGGGGTGTAAATATAACAGGTACTGTAAATACAAACTCTGTAACTGCTCAAAGTTATTTAATCACAAGTGGTGATTTTTTACCTAATGCAGATAATAGTAATAATTTAGGTTCATCTACAAAACGATTTTCAACCCTACATTCTGTTGCTTTAAATACAGGTGATATAAATATGTCTAACCTTAACAATAATGGAAATGAAGTTGATGGAAGCAAAGGATCTTGGACTTTACAAGAAGGTGCTGATGATTTATTTATTATTAATCGTTTAAAAGGTAAAAAATATAAAATTAATCTTACAGAGATCAGTTAGATTTTTCTGTCATCTGACGAGTCATAATTCCCATTGTGATATAGAGAGGGGCCAATGCACACAGGCCAGAAAATACTATAATTGTAGTTAATGGTAATAATTTCAAAAGGACTTGTCTCATGGCAAAAATTTCACAAATATTATCTATTTTAAGTTTTATAATAAGCGCGTCAATGTTAGGTGGTGCATACTTTGGTTATAAATACGTTACTTCTCCGCAACTAAAAAATCGTGTTATGAATGAGATTTTGGCAAATGTTCAACAGATGATGCCTAAAATGCTCGATAAAGAAATTCCAAAAACTACAGGAGAATCTATCCCTTTTTTAAAAAAATAAGTGCCACAATTAAAAAGAACACCTTCAAGAGTTAGAACACGTTTTATAGCAGTTTCAGCACTTCTTATTTCTGGAATTACATTTTTATCTGGGGTAATCGTGTTTCTTTATATGAAAAGTCCAGCTTTTGAAAATCAATTACTTGGGCAGGTAATGAAACATATGGATTGGATTATTGCTGATGAGTTTGAAAAGCAAATAAAAAAGTTAAAGCCATTGCCAAAAATTGATCCAGATGACGAAAATGCGTGGTTCTGGAAACTTATAGAACAACGCAACAAAGAATATATAGAATGGGAGACAAAAGGTAAGTGGGAGCAATAAGTGATATTTGGATTTTTTAAAAAACTTATTAAATATTACATAGATAAATTAGTTCACTGGTTGCGTATGCAAAAATTTAATTTGGAACTCGATAATGAAATAAAAAAGTATCACGATAGTTTTGAGAAAAAAGAAAAACCTAAAGTAATAGAAAAAGGTACGTTTGGCGAAAATGGTTGGTTTATTTCTATTGGTAATGTAAATGAAAAAGATACCGAAAATTGAAATTCCTACAATTTCAATAACAAGGACAAATTATTATGTGCCTTCGTCTAATACTTTAAAAATAACTTTTCCAAAAATAGATTTAATTGGCTGTATAAAAACTCATAGAGATAGTACTGTTAAAAATACACAGATTATAGAAGACGACCCAAATGGCGCTTTTTTTAAATGCGGATCAAATGGCGAAATGCCGTCTTACACACCTATGGAATATAATCCAAACAAACTTAAATTTGTAGAACAAAAACCACCCGCAAATAATATTCCTGAACCGCCTCCCTACAAACAACCTGAAATTCCAAAAACTAAAGAAAAACAGATTATCACGATTCCGCCCTGCCCTGACCCAAAACAATCCTTGCGCGTTGGCTCATATGCCAATTATCAGAAATTAGAAAAAGTAAAAGCCTTTGAGCTAGTTAATGGAGAATGTAACATCATATGGGAGCCAGTAAAATTTCAAGAGCAATATATTCCAGAAGTATCGACAATAATTTCAACCGCAGTGATCGGATTTGTAGCAGCATCCTCGCCTTTAATCTTGAACGCAATAAAGCCAATTATTAAAAAATTAATTACCAAAAAAAAGAAATCATCTTAAATCGTGTGTATGCGGAATAACTTGATTTGGTTTTTTGTCGATATAAATATCGGAGCATAAATTATAGAACTCGGATTTTTTTGCTATTAAGATACCCTCTTGCTTTAATTTTCCACATTCTTTAATACGCGCAATAGCCCAGTCTAATTCCTTATTGCGTAAAACTTGTTGTTGAATTTTAACTTGAGTCGTTGCTGCGTTTAAACATTTATTTTGAAATTTTCTGTCAAGAGGAACCGTAAAATTTAAACTAAATCCTGTATTTACTGCAAAGGAATCTTTGTTAGTACCTGAATAAAATACCTCATCAAATAACACATCCCCTGCATTATCTGGAACCCCATCTTCATCGGCATCTGTCGGGTCATAATAAGGAACAGTATAGTAGTGATTAAAAGGTTTGCGATAATTTGCCCCAAAAGTCACGAACGGTGAAAATGTAAGGGTCGCACCCTGACAAACAATATTACCCCCGAACTGATT
>CEQT01065078.1_pt1 | contig 14824 bp, 8 predicted proteins | sample 530951 | NCBI WGS metagenome assembly CEQT01 (sample SAMEA2621132, study PRJEB7988) | marine metagenome | biome: marine biome (ENVO:00000447); feature: surface water layer (ENVO:00002042); material: "saline water (ENVO:00002010), including plankton (ENVO:xxxxxxxx)" | depth 5 m
CCTGTCATTTCAAGATCTATCCATACCATTTTGCCTGCCATGGTTGCCTCAAATTGTTTCAGTGTTTCATAGTAGCGTTATCAAATTGGAACGAAATCAATTTTCAGATTTCCATTAGCACCTATCGAGACAACTGGTTTGAAACCTTCATGAGGTGTTGCAGCCAATGAATCTTGTATAGCCTTCAAAACAACTGGATCTAGTAACAAATCGAACGGTGAGTCAACGACGTTTTCTTCGACCGGTTTTTCGGTAGCCTTCCCTAACAAGGATTCGCTAACCTTCTTACCTTTTGCAGCAGATTTTATGTCTTTAGCGGTGCTTTCAGAGACCTCGGTTTCTTCTTCCTTTTTGTCAGACTTCTTTTCAGTTGTCTTTTTGATTTCCTTCTCTAGTAGAGGTTGTGGACTTTCCTCTTCTTCATCCTCGTGAATTTCCAAATCTTTGGGTTGTGTAATTGGCTCTGGAATTGTCAAAATCTCCTCTCCAGCAACTGTATCTTGATTATTGAGGGGCGCTGCCTGAGTACTTTCATCGAATAGTGTGGAAACCTCTCCCATCTTGTTCAGATATGCAAATCCAAATCCAAGCGCAACTACTCCAATGAACATCCATGTGATATATTCGTATAGTGAGTCTTCAAAGGTAGTACTCAACATGAATAATGAGAGGATAGTACCGAATACACCCACTGCCCTTCTCCATGCAGCATCTGTTTCTTCACGGAACCCTTGTATGGCTATACCAGATAGGAATGCTGCGAATATTGCATAAATTAGTGAATCTTGTTCCCCAAATCCAAGTGCCCATGATATACCAACAAGGAAGTAAGCAATACCCAATAATCCTACTCTGTCAATCCAGTCGAAATATTCCCCTTCATCATCCCAATTGATGAATTCCCAGTTCCATGCCATATCTGTTTTTGAGGCAATGGCGGTGAACACTGCACCACTGACAATCAACACAGATCCAACTAGTAAATCTGCAAATCCAGCATTTACTTCAAGATGATGGTCCATCGTGTTCCATACAGCGAATGCGTGTAATAGAGGTAAGCTGAGGATGGCCCATTTTTGTCCGTTAACAAATAGATCGTAGGTTATCCAAATTGCTCCTGCAATAGTTCCCAGTCCTAATGCAGCATCCCATGAAAGAGACAAACAAATTATAGTCCAGGTTCTAAGTATAGAAGACAATTTTTCTCTAGCCTCAATTGTATCTAGTTTGAAAACAGTCACATCTTTTGGTGCTTCTACCCCATTAACCATCCTAGTTCCTAACTCAACAACATCGTCTGCATATTTGTATATCCATCCGGATGACGATAACTGATTCATCATGAGTGTGTAGAGCCCTGTTCCTAACAAGCTGTATGATAGTATTCTGCCATCTCCCCAACTTTGGAAAGCCGAATCCATGCTGAACCCGACAATGAATGAGAGCACAATTAGTGGCAGGCTCCATGGAACAAAGCCCAACTCTCCCATCAATATTGCGAAGAGTGTCAATATAATTGTCATAGAGAGTAGAATCCAAGCAGCATCCGGTAGTATACCGTAAACTCCCAATGTCAACCAAACTGAGGGAATTGGCATGCTCAACTTTGGCACACCTTCTTTGAGTCCATACCTTCTATCAAGAACTCCTTTTGAAAGAATAATCAGGCTTGTGATTGCCATAACAAAGAATGATAGCCTTGGAAGTTCTAAGATAGTCTCCTTAATAGGGTTGTAAGCAGTTATGTCAAGATCTCTGAAGAAATCACCAACTAATGCTCCCTCTGATATGTATCTGCCTCCAATTAATAGCAATGCAATTGGAGAAACACATAATAGGAAAATTAATCTGTGCTTTAATGCTCTATAGAATACCAATAGATACATTGTGAAGAACAACAAACCACCACTGGTGTCGAAGAGTCCCAAGACCAGTAGTCCCGTTAGTGTTACAATATCTGCCGCTTCATCTAGTGTTTCTTCGTTTAGTCCTTTCTTGGCTAATATTAGCGAAACGGATAATGGTCCCAGCAATAGGATCGAATCGAATAGAATTGTTGCATCCCTAATGTTATTGCCAGAACCTGCTTCGTTTAATGCAAAAGCCATTGGAGCAGCGACTAGTAGTAGTGTGATGGTAGCGATCATCCTTCCTGCTGAGGAAGCCTCTTTTTCGCTGAGAACTTCAAAAATGATAATTCCGATTGGTATAATCATCATTAAAACCCAGAAAATATCATCTGCCAGTCCATCTTGAACCGATGCCAATGCAACGGTGAACAAAACCAAAGGCCCGATTAAGCTCATTCTTCCAAGTGGTCCCCATGCGCTGGCGAAGATGTCTTTTGTTTCCGATTTTTCAGGAATTATCCACGCATTTTTCTCGGTATCAAACACTGGCAATATCTTTCCTTTGTTTGAATCAGCCCAGCCTAATATAATACCCACATCCAATTCTACATCCTTGAATCTTCTCATCGAGGTATAGACTAACAATCCAACAAACGCAAGTGTTACGTTGAATCCCGAAAGTGCGCTCACAGTATCATCTGGCAGGAATTCTAAAGGAACTTCTAATCTGTCAGCAAGTGATAATATGACGGCGAAAATCATAGAGAAAGCAGTTGCGAGTGAAGCCTCAAATGCTTTTTCTGCACTCTCAAGTTTCTTAGCATTGAGCATCATTATGTATGAATTACCCAAACCGTATAAGACTAAAGTCCAAGGCAGGTAAGGGTCTTCTCCCATTAATACGGATTTCGAGAACACCATCAACATCAAAGAGACAAAGTGAGCCCAGTCTGACAGGTGACCTTTTTGCCTTCCAAATTCTCCTGCTGTTAGGATACCGATTAGGATAGTAGCCTCCATCCATGCAGGCTGGAACCCTCCTATGTAGGATTGGATAAAGAAGGATGATGCTGTTGCAATTATAGTCCAGTTTGCAACCCAATTCCTTGTTATTTTTGAAATTACCAACAAGTAAGGCAGCATAATCAATGTGACCATCCAAGGAATCAGGCCAGCCTCGGGCTCAATTATGAATAATGATGCTGCTAAACCTATCGGCATATATGGTATCCTGCGTTTCAAAGTAGCAGGGAAATATGCTATCAAAACAGCAAACCACAATGCCACTTGTAGAGTAATGTAGTCAGGCAATACTCCAGGCAGAGCATTTTGTTTAATCGGCCCTAATACCAGTATCAAATCTTCCCATATGCCGTCTCTTGCTAGATACATGGCGAGAACAACCTCTCCAACTAGTAGTGCTGAAGTCCACTGCATCAAATCCTGTCTCAACCTCTTATCTGCTGCCATGAATCCTTGAACAGCGATTATGAAGACAAGCAATGATAATGCTCCACCTCTTCCATCAACACCACCTTCATTACTAATCTCGTAAAGGAGAGGAACTAAGCCAGACGTTACGGCCACAACAGAAAATATGATTCCGCTATTTGCTCTCAGCGACAGCCACATCGCTATTGTAGTTAGGGTGATCATCGATATTCCTAGTTCCCAACTTACTATGTTGTTAGACCACTCCATCCATCGGATTGAGGCTATCAATGCCATTACAAGCGGAGTAAATGTTGTAATCGACCAAGCAAACGTGGTTTTACCTTTCAACTTGCTAAGATATATTGTCTGGCCGGATATTAGGGCTACTAGAGCACCTAGTTGGAAATATATCGCTTTTGCAGAGGGTATCCAACCCTCATCGCCATACGCTAGATTATCACCCGTATTGTCGAGCCAGCCAAAATCACCAGTACTGACAAGAAATTCAACCATCCATCTCGCGCTGTATAGCGCTCCAATTGCAAGGAAGAAGAATCCTATACCCAACATATAGTCATGCACATCTTGAAGCTCATCTCCACCTTTCTTTCTTTGAAATTCAACTAAAGCAATCGCCATTAGGCCAGATATGATGCCTCCTACACCTAACAGTGCCCATTGGGTGATATCACCGTCTCCTTCGAGTGCAATCATAATTAGACCGGACCAAATACCGATCATCGCAATTCCGAAAAGAATTAACTGAGCAAATTTTTGAAGACTGTTATCCACACCATATTCTGGTGAAACCCCAACATTTCCAACTGATATGTTCGGTTTCAATTGTGAGTCTGTCATTAAGTTACCAGTTCTGGCGGATAATGTTGGTGTTGCTGCTGGCCTCTGGGGTCTCTTTGGTGCAGTTTTGCTCATTTTATCGGTATGGAACAATAGCGACGCACTATTTAATGTTGAGCCGGAAACAGACTAAAATTACTGCTTAATCAACAATTTCAGCTTCTACGATATCAGGTGTGATATTTCTATCTTCGTCAGAAAACTTAGAGTCCTTTTCGCCTCTAAGTATGGTGGCCATTAGAATTGCTGTGAGTAATATCGCTGCAAATACGGAACCGTATAGAATAACATTGGATGACGATTCCTGAGTCTCAACAATACTGGTTTCATCTGTTAGGAGTATGTCCATCGTAACAAGTGGGCTAGAAGTAGTTCCTTCAAGTGCTCTCATTGATATTGTGTGGACGCCCATCAATTCAACACCCGGAAGGACTTGCAAATCTTTTATGACGTCAGCATAATCTAGTGAGACAGACATTTTAGAATCGTAAGAGTGGATAGTAGACCATCCATCCCTTAGGTCATTACTCATCCACTGGATGTTGTCCACTCCTTGGTTTATGTCTAACTTGATTTTGTCACCTGGGCCTAAAACGACATTCCCGTTTTCGTTAAGTTGGTTGGTAAGTGATAATGTGATATTTTTGTTAAAAGACCATTCCTGATTGTACTCGGCAGCCTCTAGAACAGATTCAAGAGCATTCACATGACCGTGACCATAGACGTTGTTCTGTCTATTCTTTGGTATCAAATCCTCTGCACACGGTTCATTTGCGCCCATGTAATGGCACTGACGGTAAGTTGCCTGTTCCTGCATTATATTACGAATATCGAAAGGTGATAGATTTGGATTTGCTTGGAGCATTAGAGCACCAACTCCGGCAGCTCCCGGAGTAGCCATGCTAGTTCCACTAAATGCTACATATTGATCCCCAGAGTTAGCCTGGACAGACATTATACTGCTCCCCATGTAGGCCACATTAGGTTTTATTTTACCTTCTTCAGTGGGACCTTGACTAGAGTAAACTGCGATTGAAGTATCCTTGTCAAGCGCACCCACAGTGATTGCGTCCTCGGCGGAACCAGGTGTTCCGATTTGAGCGCTGACAGCGTTGTTACCTGCTGCTATGTAGAGCGCGATTCCTGCTCTCATCATTTCATTAGCTTGTCTGTTTACACTATCTTCTTCGGATGATGTCCACTCTATTGCACCAGGGCCACCCAAACTCATTGATGCGATTCTCGTGTTGTATTTGTGCATCGTATCGACAGTCCATTGCATTCCCGCCATTACAGTAGAGAAACTTCCAGATCCGCCAGCATCAAGGACTTTGACACCAACTAGATGTGCTTGTGGTGCCATGCCTACATGTTCGTAAGTAGGCGCACCAGTTCCGGCGGTGGTTCCTCCACAGTGAGAACCATGTCCTTGGTCGTCATAAGGGAAATCAGTTCCATTCGTGTTTCCGGGATTATTTACAGGATCGTAAAAGCCGATTATCTTTGGATCATTTGTCAACGGGTCGTCATCTTGATCGTCCAAACTTGTATGGTTTCCATCCAATCCTGTATCGATAATAGCGACTGTTGAGCCCGAACCATCATATCCAGTTTCTTCAAATGCCATATCAACACCATGTCCTGCTCTTGCGTCTGCATTCGCAATTGTCAGGATTCCATCAAGTTCAATCATCACTACGCCAGGGACATCTCGTAAAGTTAACAGTTCTGTGACTGGAACCCTTCCTGCTAGTGCGTCAATTCCATGAAGGATAAATTGGTGATCGTAGTCAACAATTTCCTCAAGCAACTTTATGTCACTCACGCTGGGTGTATAGTGGAAATCAATAATCAGTGGCAGAGTATTTTTTTCGTCAAGAAAAATTGGATTGTCCATATGCAATTCAACCATGTCCCCAATCTTGTTTTGATTGCGGTCAACAGTTGTATCACTCCACCATCCCTCTGGTGAATCATCGGTTTCATGCACTTCGCTTACGGGAACCGTTGCAACAGCGAGTGGTGCAATTAAAATCACAAGTCCAAGAAGGCTAAAGATTTGCTTGTAGTTATACATAATACTCACAGCAACCCCACCCAGTAACCAATACCGTTTGAATCCTGTGCTTTTGTGCTAAAACTGCACAGGAATGAAAACCTTTGAACACGACGCATAGATATGGGGCTCAAAACTAAAGTGACCGGGGCCCTAGTATCTAACTGGTTTAGAGAAATCTCCCTCATAGATGCAGAAAATATTCCATCCGATAGAGGTTCAATCATTGTATCATGGCACCCAGGAGGCATGTTTGATGAATTATTGACTAAGAATCTGCTCCCAATCAATCTAATTTCAGTTGATGTAAATAGTATCGGTGAGCAGAAATTAATGGAAATTGCACAGATGGTTTCCTCTGGTGGAAGTGTTGTAGTATTCCCTGAGGGGGTTTCCCATGACCTACCAAAGTCAATTGAAATAAAAGACACGGCAGCAAAAATAGCAATCAAAGCAGCAGAAATTTGCACCGGGAAAAAACCTGTAATTATCGCTTTAGGAATACATTACAGCAACAAAAACATGTTTCGGGAAAGAGTTGCTGTAACGGTTGAAAGGCCAATAGATATAGAAGGCGACGTTGAACATTTGAGCATGATAATATCTGGCGAGATTTCGAGAGCGTCCCAATCACAGGATAATTGGAAAGATCGTGAATTAATTTGGAAAGCGAGGTCTATTGTAAAGGCAGAGAGACAAAGGATGTCAAAAATTTCTAATCAAAAACCAACATATGGAGAGGATATTTTAGGCGCCCGCAGGGTTCGTGCAGCGTGGGAATGGCTGGCATTGAACAATGAAAAAGAGTGCCAGAGGTTGGAGAGGAAAACAAGAGAGCACATGGCAATGCTTGAGTCCTATAATTTACGACCTTATGATGTTGATAGTCGACCAATGTCGGTTACGAATTTAGGTTTTGCAAAATCAATATTCCTTTGGCTCTATGCATGGTCTTTCATGCTTGGCTTCGTCACATTGAGTGCTTTGATAGGATCACTACCTCCTTTCCTATTTGTGGTATTTTCTGATAAATATCTATGGTCAAATCTTGACCAATCTAGTCGGAGTAAGTTCAAGCTATACTCCGTTTTCATATCCTATCCAATATGGTGGGTAATATCAGCAACTGGATTTACATGGGCTTTGTTATCTAGCGATAGCCCACTAGCTGGCTTGGCGGACTACAGTGTGACCATAGAGTTCCTATTTTCACTACCATCTATTGCTGTATTCCCAATTATGCTATGGTGGATGCCAACATCAGCGAAATTGCAAGTCGCACTATACTCTCGAGGTACAAAATCTTGGAAAAGAATGCGATTGTGGATGAAGTGGCGTTCCTCAAAATTCGACTGGAGTTCAATTAGTGAGTCTCAACAAAATTTGGCTAAGGAGTTGGTGAATATTGGTGACAAATTAGTATTGCCGGGAGATGAAGATTGGGTTGAACCACTGCCCGGTAAGGATGATATTAGTGTAATTCAGCAGCGCTGATTTTTTGTGATTTATAAGTGATTGATATAATCAAGGGTAACGCTATTAGGTTGAGTCTTTGTAAGGAGATTAGGTTGGTGTAACTTATGGTCGGCGAAGACTTTGTCTCGATGATTCCTGCTGCACCATCTGAAATATGGTTCGGGGAAGTCAACGGACAGAAAAAAGAGGTTATAGCAAAATCAAATTCGATACTTCTTGACGTTCTCCGCGACAAAGCAGGATGCTTGGGTGTTAAACGCGGATGCGACATGGGGACATGTGGCTGTTGTACGGTCATGATAGATGGTGAGCCACGCCTTTCTTGTCTAACTATGGCACATGACGTGAGCGGTTGTAAAATTACAACTGTTGAAGGGCTATCTGATGGATCCCATCTAGCGCCTATCCAACAATGCTTTGCAGATTATGGAGGGTCACAATGTGGTTTCTGCACACCTGGTTTTTTGGTTGCTTCCCAGGCACTTTTAGACAAAAACCCTGACCCTAGTGAAAAAGAAATTGCATGCGCAATTGAAGGTAACCTTTGCAGATGCACTGGATACCAGCAAATAATCCAATCAATACAAGCTGCAGCAGCCATTCACAGAGGTGATGCAGAAGCGGTCGCTTCAAACAATGCAGCCCATTCCGATCCACATCCTAGTGGCCCTGAAATCTAGGTGTCAGCATGAGTAAAGATTACGTTCAGCAGGCTGGCATGAGCAAAGAAGTTCGCGTAGATGGCAAAAGAGTTGCTGGTAAGATGCGATTTAACCCTCCCGGGTCTGGAGGTTCGAGACCAAAAATGGCTGAAAGAGACCTTGAATTCATCCCTGAATTAGAAGGCGGAAATGAAGCTCAGCCTGCTGGTGGTCATTTCCAAGATAGTTACAGAACTGGAACGACTGTTGGAAAAAGAACACCGCTTGTAGATGCAAATGCAAAAGTAACTGGACAAGCTTGGTATGGCGATGATATAAGGCTGCCAAATGAGTTGATTGGAAGAATTGTGAGGTCCCCTTATCATTATGCTAAAGTGAAGAGTGTTGATACCTCTAAGGCCGAAGAACTACCCGGTGTAATCGCAGTTTCCACCGGGGTTGACGCGCCTAGTAAGTTTGGAGTTTTACCTGTTACAAAAGATGAACATGCAATGGCTGTTGAAAAGGTAAGACATGTTGGTGATTTGGTTGCCTGCGTCGCAGCTGTTGATGAAGAAACAGCCCGTCAAGCAGTAACTCTAATTGAAGTAGAATACGATGTGTTAGATGCTGTACATGACCCAAAGAAGGGTCTCCTGGACGTTGACGAGCCAATCCACTGGCGTGGCCCTTATCACATAGGCTCAACCAATGTTCAAAAACGAGTTTTTCAAGAGTTTGGAGATAGGGAGAGTCTAGAAAACACAACCAAGGCTTTCCACAATGGGAAATGGAAATTTATGGGTGTAAATCACGGTTTTACTGAACCCCATGCAGTGGTTGCTCATTGGGATCCTAATGGCCGATTACAATTATACACGCCACAACAGGTGCCTCATTACGCACACCGAGCACTTGCTACTGTCCTTGAGGTTCCTATGCACCAGATAAATGTCATACGAACATTCGTCGGGGGAGGGTTTGGAGGAAAATCAGATCCATTTCCTCATGAAATGTGTGCGGCTATATTAGCCCGAAAGGCTGGAAGGCCTGTTAGAATAACATTTGACAGGGAGGAGGTGTTTTGGGTCAACCGTGGAAGACACCCATCTCATATCGAGGTCAAAATAAATGCCAACGAGGACGCTAAAATTTCTGGATTTGAGATTGATGCACTAATAGATGGAGGTGGCTTTGCGTCATTTGGTCACGTCACATCATATTACAACGGTGTATTGGCGACTGCGCCCTATGAACTAGGATCATTTCACTACACTGGTGCAAGAGTTTGGACTAATAAGCCAGCAAGTGGGGCTATGAGAGGCCATGGTGCTGTGAATACTAGGTGTGCAATAGAAGTAGGGTTAGATGATATTGCTGAGAAACTCCAAGTTGACCCTATCGACCTGCGATTGGCAAATTTGCTTCCACCCCATTCCAAAACCATAACCGGATTTAGGATTACTTCCAATGGAATGAGGCAGGCTCTAGAAAGAGTAAGAGAAGGAAGCAACTGGACAGAAAAATTCCGAAAATTACCACTTGGCAAAGGTATTGGAATAGGTTGTGGCTTTTTCATTTCAGGCTCAGGTTTACCGATTCATTGGGACCCCCATAATTTCCCTCACGCTACCGTTCACTTGCAAATAGATATGGATGGAGGGGTGACAGTACACACAGGGGCTGCTGATATTGGACAGGGGTCCTCCACAGCAGTAGCTCAAGTTGTCGCTGAGGTTCTAGCCCTCCCTCTTGAAATGGTCCATGTAAGATCTCATGAGAGTGATACCAGCCCCGTGGATTTGGGTTCATACTCATCTAGAGTAACTTTCATGAACGCAAACGCAGCGATTGGTGCTGCTTTGGAGATTCGAGAAAAATTGCTCAATGCAGCTGGTGAAATGCTAGATTTGGAGCCAAAAATGTTAGTCTTAAACGACAGACGAATTTACAATAAGAGGGACCCAACTATCGGCGTATCATATCTGGATGCACTACACAAATCTCAGGAAGACATTGGAGCGCTGATTGCAAGTGGTGCTTACAGAACTCCGCCTATGGGAGGTATTCACAAAGGAGCCGCAGCAGGGCTTGCTCCTGCTTACTCATTCTCTGCCTATGTTGCAGAGGTTGAGGTTGATGTCGATACAGGGTTAATCAAGTGTACTAATGTTTGGGCTGCTCATGACTGTGGGAAAGCGTTGAATCCTCTTGCGGTAGAGGGGCAAATCATAGGCTCATGCCACATGGGTCTAGGTCAGGTATTATCTGAACAAATGGTCTATGGAAGAACTGGCCATTTGCAAAATCCTAACTTCCTTGAGTATAAGATTCCAAGCGTTCATGAGATGCCAAATGTAACTCCGATTATTATTGAATCCTGTGACCCAGAGGGTCCGTTTGGTGCAAAAGAAGCAGGTGAAGGGCCACTGTTACCAATTCTTCCTGCGGTAGTCAATGCAGTGTATGATGCCATTGGTGTAAGAATAAACGACTTGCCACTAACTCCTGACAAAGTTTGGGCTGCGATATCTAAGAAAATGAAAAAGCTGAAAATAGACGATCCGCGTGAACTTCCGGTTCCAACCCTTGATTATTCTGAACTACAAGAGAAATTAGAAGAAAGATCAGATGAACACAAGTTAAGAGACTCTCGCAGGCAGAGAATGGAAGATAAAGGACCATATCTAAATGGTGTGTTGTTTGGACTAGATCCAACATTGCCTCCCGAAGAACAGGATGAGACATGGAAGATTTCAGTCAAGCCAGATGCTAGCCAGCTGGAAAACCTTGGATTGGCAGGGACCGCATGGACGAAGAAAGAACAGAGGCATATGGAGAGTGGTAAATGATGCTAATGCCTCCATTTGAATTGCACAGACCAAAGTCCATTTCTGATGCCTGTGATATTGCCGCAAAACTTCTCGCATCTGGGCAGGAATTTGATTGGATTGCAGGGGGAACGGATTTGATTCCCAACTATAAATGGCACATCAATTCAAAACCTCATGTAATCTCTTTGGCAGGAATTGACGGCCTATCAACGATATCAATGACAGAAATAGGCTGTATGGCGCGACTTCACGACATTGCTGAATCAGGTGAAGCCCATCCTCTGGTCGCTGAAGCAGCAAGTAAAGTGGCATCATCTCTGATTAGAAGAAACGCCACACTTGGAGGAAACCTTTGTTTGGACACACGCTGCTTTTGGTTTAACCAAACCGAAGAATGGAGAAGTAGCATAGATTGGTGTCACAAGTGTGATTGTGGTACTGGAGCTGATTGCAGAGTTATACCAAATCAAAATGAGCTTTGTGTTGCAACCTATCAAGGCGATGTTGCTCCAACGCTTATGGTATTGGATGCTCATGTCCACTTGATAGGGCCTAATGGTGAGAGAAAAATCCCTATTAGTGAGTTTTACAAGTTAGATGGAATGACTAGGAACGTTCTGGAGCCGGGGGAATTCATGCTGAGGGTTACTATGCCTGAAGATATAGAAAATTGGATAGGAGCCTATCGTAAACTAAGGATTAGAGACTCGTGGGATTTTCCTGAAGCAGGAGCAGCAGCGGCGTGGTTGAAGGGTGATAGAAGTACACTAAGAGTCGCCACCACCGCACTCGAGAGTATCCCCAGACGGCACGATGACGAAGTCGCTGAATCAAATGGAGATGTGAAGGCGATTTGCGATGCTATATTCAGGACAACTAAACCGGTAAACAACACTGCTCTTCCTCCAAGATATCGAAGAAATATGATAAAGGTTTTAGTCAAAAGGGCTTGTGAGGACCCATTGTGAGACGAGCAGTAATCGCACTCTTACTACTGGCTTTTGTAGTGCCAGCAGCAGATGCACAACTTCCAGAATTCGAGCCACCTAACTGGGATTTAGGTTGGGAAGTGGAAGACGAACCTGCAATTATGGAGCTTGATAGTTCTTCAAACTTCAATTTGGTTTTGAAATTCTGGATTGACAATTCACGTCCAGTTCCGGGAGAATTTGAAGTCGAAATCGAGACTTATGATGGATTTGAAGTAGACGATCCAGGCAAAGTCGACGTGGCAGCGAATGCAAATGAGACCTTTGAAATAACTATTACAGGGTCTGGAATGTTGGATGGCGTGTTTCACGATGCTAGTGGCGCATACTTTGATGTGGTCAAAGTTACGGCTACCTTGGATGTGGGTGATCAGGTAATTGACTCAAAAGAAATCGAGAAACAAATACAATTCTCTTCAGTATTTGGATTTGAGATAGAATTCCAATCTTTAATAGACGGAAAAGGTCCAGAAATTAAATCTGGAACAAGCGAGAGGGTCGATGTAAAAATTTCGAATTCAGGTAATGTCGATGATGCAATACAAAAAGTTTCGATGTCATTTCGAGGATGTCCTCAAATGAATTATGATTCTAGTGATTCAGGAATTGAGCAAGGCGTAACCATATCAGACTCGAAAATAGGATCAATAATCCTGTCTGCACCTTCAAATCACCAAGATAGAATTTGTAAATTCTTATTGACGGTAACGAGCGAAGGTAATGGCCTGTCATACACCAATGAACTAGAGTTCAATGTTGATGGACATTCAGACACGAAAAGTGATAATTCCGAGGAAGAAAATGAGGAGCCATTACCCGACAATGAGCCAGTAGGATTGGAGGTTGAGGACAACTCATTATCAGCAAATTCTTCTGTAATGTGTGTGCTAATTGTTACATTGGCTGCCGTTTTCCGGCGAAAATGACGTATTTAATTCACAAATAAGGGAATGATACTCTTATAGGTCATATGATATTCATTTCAAAAATTTGAGCAAGCCACGATAATCTATATGAGTGTAGTGAAGTTCCGTTGATTACTACGTTTGTACGTAGCCGATTAATTGGTGGAGAAAAATGACAGACGGAGAGCCATCTAAGGTCAAGTTAGAAACCTGGCTCTTGGTGGGATTCATCGTAGCACTGCTACTTTCTACTACAGTGATAGTAGTCACCTCTGCTGACAAGGATACTGTATACTCTGCTTACGTTACAGACGCTGATACAAATCTACAGTATCAACAGATTTCGACCATGCGTGCCTCGCTTGGCGATGAAGGTAAGAACTACGTAGTTGCTAATACAATGTCAACTCCTATGTTAGTAAATGACTGGAGAGAACCTCACAGGACAATGCTAATCATAGCTGCACCGGAGAAGCCCTTCGATAGTTCTGAGGCAGAAGCAATCCATGATTTCGTTACTGAAAAAGGAGGTAAAGTGATAATCGCTGCAAATTCAACAAATGCTCAAACAGTTGCAGAAGAATTTGATGTAAAGTTCTTCGATGCTCCAGTTGTTGATCCAAACAGATACTACGAGGTCAAAAGCCAAACCGGTCAACCTGAACCTGCCGATCAGCACAAGATTTGGGCTGTTGCCGGTGTGAGCAAGGTTTGGGACGATCAATTTGAAAGGCGAGAGTATTGCAGTGATTTACAAGACAGTAGCAAATACGACGACTGTGCGCTACCTGTTTTGTTCCACAGGCCAACAGCAATTCAAGTTTTAGAGAACGACGTTGAGGATTCTAGAAATGTCAAAATCCTTGCACACGCATCTGGCTCAGCATTTATTGCCAGAGAAGATAACAATCCTAACAACAGAAACAACCCCGTACTCGGAGGCAACAACACTGGTTTGATAGTAAGAATGGACTACCCAGGTATAGAAGTCGTTGACCAAGTGAAGGGAATTCGTGAAGGAGAAGTTGATGTAACAGGAAGTATTGTATTTATCTCGGACCATTCAGTTTTTGCTAATCATCTGTGGGACAAGGCTGATGCTGAAGTCACAGGTAAGGAACAATGCTCCTCTGCAAGCTATGGTGATAGGGCATGCTGGGATTCACTACTATCTTCTAGCGATGGCGATACAAATTGGAATGGTAATGAGGATTACTTCGTAACCATGATTAGAGATATGATGGAGCATGATAACGAAGAAATTTCTACTGTCATAACCAGCGAAAATAGCAATTTCTACATCGTATTTGACGAATCTCGCCACGTAACCTCTGCTGTATCTTCTCCGTTTACTGAAGCTATTGGTGCGATAGTAATGCTCACCAGTGATACACTGTTAAAATGGCTAATAATTTTGAACTTAGTCGCTCTACTATCAATCGCAATCATGGTAGTCCCTGAAAAGGAAAACTGGAGACACATATTCGATTTAACAAGATTTAGAGAGAGACCCAACAAAGTCGATCCTAATCAGTATATTCCTAGAGTGCGAGAAGCACTAATGGCAAAAGTTCGTCAGTTCAATGATTTGACACGTGACGAGATGATAAGAAAAACCCCAGGAGAGGTCCAATCTATGGTAAAAGATCCTCGCCTAATCGAGCTGTTATATTCACAACAGCGTTCATATTCCAACGAAGAATTAAGGCAATTATTGCAACAAATTCGGCGTTGGGGAAAATAAACTAAGGAGGTAAAAAAGACATGCAGCCAGCACCACC
>CEQT01013748.1_pt1 | contig 14600 bp, 11 predicted proteins | sample 530951 | NCBI WGS metagenome assembly CEQT01 (sample SAMEA2621132, study PRJEB7988) | marine metagenome | biome: marine biome (ENVO:00000447); feature: surface water layer (ENVO:00002042); material: "saline water (ENVO:00002010), including plankton (ENVO:xxxxxxxx)" | depth 5 m
GAGGAAGAGGACGAGGAAGAGGACGAGGAAGAGGACGAGGAAGAGGAAGAGGACGAGGACGAGGAAGAGGACGAGGAAGACGAGGAAGACGAGGAAGAGGAAGATACCGAATTATATGGCGAGGAAGTATATTTTGGAACAAAAAAGGATTTCAAAAAGTTTTCTAAAGACGTGAAAGATAAAAATAAATATAAATGTATAGGATTAGCTAAATTTTATGTTAAAATAGCGCATATATTTGCTACAATTATGACCTCGGTTAATCCAGTATATGAATATCAAGAAGAGGGATCTTCTAAAAAAATAAAAAAAAAATTAAAAGATATGAAAAGCGAAAAAGAACTACCTTTAAATATAAAACCTATACAATCCGGGTTATGTGATTCTAGAATTAAAATGTTGCAAAAAAATTTAGAATATTTAACAAAAATTAATGAAGAAAATAAAGACGTTGATACCGTTCCTTCCACAGATCAAACTCCTCATCATTGTAAGAGTTCTTCTAAAAAATTGGATAAAGAACCTGGTATTCCTGAACTAGAAGTTTTGTATTTTGATGTGTATGATTATTCTAAGGGCGCATTTAATGAAATGTCTACTGAAATGCGGAAAAAATACAATGCGGATTTGATTTCTTTTTATGAAGCATTTACAGGAAAAGAATTTACTGATGATAATGGAATTAGCAAATTTTCAGATATTTCATTAATTGATTATAAAAAAAGCGATTATTGTAATGCAAATAATGGATATGGCGTAGTTGTAAACGATTCATTATTAACTAAGTACGCAAAACATATATCAGATACTATAGAAAGGGCTAATAACCAACAGAAACTTTTAATACAGGTTATCGATAAGATATTTGGGTTTACAGATAATCGCCAAGAAATTATGATACGACCAGAATTAAATTATGAAGGTTTAGGAATAATAGTGGAAGAAACTAGAAAAATTATTATAGATTTATATTCAACATGTGAAGAAGACTTTCAAAATGGTATAAATCTATTTGAGGCAATGGTAGAATTAAAAACAATTCAGTTTGCTACGGAAAAAGCAGAAGCAGCTAAAGAAGCTGCCTTTACATATGAAATCGATTCTCGCGTTTGATTAACTTCTAATATTTAGTAAAAATAAAATATTATTAAATATTATAATGGTTAAAACCAGAAGCCAACGAAAAGTCTCTAAGTCGCGCGCGCGTTCTTACGCCAGAAGAAGAAAATCGTCGCCTTGCCGAAGAAAGGGTCCTGCCTCGTGCAGAGGCACTTCCGGATGCAAATATTCGTCGGGAAGAAAGAGATCTTTCTGCCGCAGATCCAAAAACACCAAGCGTGTTCGCAAGGGCGGTAGCCGCAGACGCCGCATGCGCGGAGGTGAGGGATTCGGAATGTTCCGCAGAGCTTAATCGGAGAAACCCCCGAACCCCCAATTATCTGAAAAATAATTTAATAATAACAATACATTTATTATTAAATAAAATTATAAAAGTTTCCTCCTGTAAAGGGGCTTCGGGGGTTTCCCTCGACTACTTTAGTTTATTTTCAAGTTTAGCTAGTAATTCTTCATTATATATTAAACTACCCAAGGGTTTATAATCTTTTATTGGTTTAAATTTCTTATCATTTTCGGCTTTTAAGTTTATTTTGTTAGATAATAAATGTGGACTTCTATTGTCATCATTATCCTTAGATATCTTTTCGTTTTCTAAAACATTTCCATAAGAATCTACTTCAACTCCGGTTTTCTTTTTTATTTCTTTTCGGACATATGAAGGCACCCAATGTTTCCACGAAATTAAAATTACACTTGGGTGTATGTATTTTACTAAAAAACCGTTATCGATTAATTTATCCATTAAATAAGATATGCATGCTCCCTGATCGTATTTTGGCACGCCTATCATTACCTCTGGCACAGGAAACCAGCAAAATTGTGTATCTATTTTTTGTCTGGCCGTTACTTTAATTTTTGTATGAATTCGATTCAATAACTTATTGAAGATTTCTAATTTACTTAGATCATAATTTTTCTTTTTTTCATATAATTCATCAATGTTAATTTTCTCATTAAAATCTTTCATATTATTGATGTTAAACACATGAGACATATAATACATTAAAATAAAAAAAAATTAAACAAAAAACCTAATTATATAATTATATTATAAAATGACAATTAAACATATAGTTATTAACGGTGGTGGTCCAAATATGTGGTATATGTACGGAGCTTTGAAACATTTACACGAAAATAATATTTGGAATTTAGAAAATATTGAAAGCGTGTATGCTACATCAGCAGGGGCACTTCTTTTTACAGTATTAGTTTTAATAAAGGATTGGGGTGATATTGATAATTTTTTAATTAACTGCACTTGGGATAAATACATTGATACCTCTCTAGATAAGTTTTTGCTTTTGTTTAATAAAAAAGGAATATATGATATCAAACTTTACGAACAAATTTTAAAACCCTTACTTGAAATGAATAATTTATCTATTGATGTATCTTTTTCAGATTTTTGTAAAAAATACAACAAGAATTTCTTTTTTTATTGCAGTAATTTAAATACTTTTACTCACGCTTGTATATCAAACACTACACACCCTGACATAAAATTTATCCAGGCATTACAGATGACTAGCGCTGTTCCACCTATTGTAGAACCGGTTACTTATAATGGTGAAATTTATTTTGACGGTGCATTATTTTATAATTATCCGCTAAAACCTTGCTACGATTGTGATGGTGTTAATCCTGATGAAATTTTAGCATTGAAAAATATGGAAAATTCAACCGGAAAGGTTGAAATAAATGATAATGATAATTTTTTCAGTTATATGAGCCACATTTTCAAAAAATTTATCAATAGAAGCGATAATATGCATATTCAGCCTAAAATTAAAAATGAAGTCCATCTTATGTTTCAAAGCACGGTTAATTATGAATATTGGACTAACATTTTATCAAACAAAAATTACCGAGAAAAAATAAAACAAGACGGCATTAATTGTGCTAAATTATTTATCTTATATAACAATAATCAAAATAATCAAAATAATTAACCTAATACCTTTTCAACAAATGCCTGTAATGTATCTGATTCTATCTTTGCATCATATTCATATATCTCTTCATCCTTAACAAGAACCACTGACGGATAACCTTCTATTTTATATGATTCTTGTTTATTTTTCCATTCATCATCTTCTTCTGGATTACCTTCTTTAATAGATAAAGTATAGTTTCCAAATGTTTTGCCATCATTTAATGTTTTGAATTTTTGCCAATCACTGTCTTCGTCTTCTATATTTAATTTTTTACAATGAGGACACCATTTTACATGAAACAAAAGTAAATCAGCATTATTAGACATTGCTTTTGAATTTTTAAATTCATTGTTAGCTACATAATCAGGTGACAATTTTGGCTCTATGAAATTATAATAAGCATAAATAGATATTCCAATTAATGTTACTAAAAGTATTACGTATAATAAATACTCCATATTTATTTCATTAAACATTGAGCCAACGCTATCTAATATTCCTCCTCCTGATTGGCTCTTTCCGCCCTCTCCCCCTCCAGAACTTTCGCTAAATACATATTTAGAGACATCTTTGAAAATTTCCATATATTATATTCAATATATTAATTCATATTTATAAATACGAATTAATAATCTAAAATAGGTTAAACATTACAAAATTATATTTATAATGTGGATTAGAAACAAAAATGGTGTGTTAATCGAAATAAAAAGGGAAAATTATTATACCGATACACAATACTATAATGATATTTATTTTACTAAAACTGGACTGCAAATTAAAAAACAACATCAAATGAAGGAAAAAATACACAATATTCTTGATGTTAAAAATGTTTGAAAAAAAGAATTTCTTACTATAATATAACTATGCCTCGTAAACCTAATAAAACTGTTAATAAACGCGGTAAAAAAAGAGTATTCACTAAAAAAAACTATAATAGTGGTGACGGTATGTTAACTACTGTATGGGGTCCAAGTATGTGGCATTACCTTCATACTATGAGTTTTAATTATCCTATAGAACCTACTAAAGAAAATAAGATTAAATATAGGGAATTTATATTAAATCTTCCTCATACTTTACCTTGTAAATATTGCAGAATGAATCTTAAAAAAAATCTTAAGGTGCATCCTCTAAAACCTTGCCATTTAAAAAACAGAGATGCTTTTTCTAGATGGGTTTATGAATTACACGAAACTGTAAATAAAATGCTTAAGAAAAAGTCAGGACTTACCTATTGTGACGTTCGTGAACGATACGAACACTTTAGATCTAGATGCACCACTAACTTAAAAGATAAATTATTTAAATTTAGAAAAACTAAAAAAGAAAAAGGATGCACTGAACCTTTATATGGAAAAAAATCAAGATGCGTTCTTAAAATTATACCACAAGATAGAAAATGTAAAACATTGCATATCGATAACCAATGTTTTAAATATAAAAAACGAATTTAAATTACTTAATTATCAAATCTACTAAAATCTGTCAATATAGGTTTTGGTAAATAATTATCCACCTCTCCTGGAACTGCTACATTATAGTTAGGCACTTTCTTACAATCAAAGTTTGGTTCAGGGCATCTCGCGCAAGGAGGGCAAGGAGGACACGGCTTTTCTCTTTCTTTATCGCACTTTTGCGGGCAAGCAGGGCATACTGGCGGCACCATTTGTGATTTTAACATGTACGCATTGTTATCCCATTTCTCATCTTCTTCTACTTTTTTTTTATAATCTTTTTTATTATCTCTCATTCCCTCCATACCTTCGACTAAAGGAGTTACTAACGGAGCCACTATTAAGAAAAATAAAAAAAGCATAAATAAGTGAATACTTCCGAGCTTCATATAAATATATATGGAAAATAATTGAAAATAATTTAATAATTAATAATTAACTATATATACATATGCCAAAATCAGCCCGGAATAAAAGAGACCCATTAGATACTTTTTACGATAAAACAAACGATAATCCTTTTCATATTGAGATTGGAATAGATGAAGCCGGCAGAGGACCCATGTTTGGTCGCGTTTACGCCGCCGCTGTTGTTTTACCTAAAGATAATAGTTTCGACCACCACGAAATGAAAGACAGCAAAAGATTTCATTCTGAAAAAAAAATCAACGAAATCGCTGATTATATTAAAAACAAATCTATTTGTTGGTCCGTGTGTTATTCCGATGAAAATGAAATTGATACAATTAACATTAGACAAGCCACCTTGAAAACAATGCGAGAATGTATTAAAGATATTCACACTAAACTCTCTACATTAAATGATTTATATAAAATCTCTCTACTTCTTGTTGATGGAAATGATTTTAAACCCTACATGTTGTTTGACACTAAAACAAACGCATATCAACAACTAAATCATATATGCATTGAAGGTGGTGATAATAAATATACCGCAATCGCAGCTGCTTCTATTTTAGCAAAGGTTGAAAGAGATTTATATATTAAAAAATTATGTGATGAAAATCCTGAATTAAAAGAAAAATATGGATTAGATAAAAACAAAGGATACGGAACTAAACAACACTTAGATGGTATTCGACAATACGGTATTAGTCAATGGCATAGGAAAACATATGGTTTGTGTAAAAATTATACGGTTTCGTCATCTGAAATTAGTAGCGAACCATAGGATTTCCACAACGCAAGATTAAAATCGCCGCGATAAACCCTGGGAATTGTCTCTGACAACCAGTTCATAAACGCTGTCTTACTTGATGTTGTATATTGGCTTTGTTTCCATACATTGTTTTTAAAATAGTTGTAAAGATACTCGCTTGCTTCTTCTTTTGTTAGACTTTCCTTTGGTATGTTGCTAATATTGTCTAGGTATGCCTCGCCTTGACATGTTTCCTTATACCCGGTTTCAAAGAGATTCATTTCTGTTCCAGAAGTTATATTTTGAAATAGAATGGGATTTTCATTTTTATGCCCGATTAAAGTATTTCTATAGATGGGTCGCCGCATTACTTCTTGGGTGGTTTCGCTGATTTCAAAAGATGACATTGTGTTTATAAGTATTTTATTTTTATAAAATAGGTTCAATTTTTTATAAAATTGATTTCTAAAATAGTTAAATATATAACAAGTAATTAAATAATGAAAATTATTGTTTTTGACACGGAAACAAACGGATTGATACCCAGAAATATGGATATTGTTACTGAAAATTTAGAGTTTCTTCCTTATATAGTTCAACTAAGTTATATCTTGTTTGATACTGATTCTATGAAAATACTTGTAGAACACGATTTTATTATTAGGTTACCTGACGATGTTGAAATTAGCGAAAGATGTGTGGAAGTCCACGGAATTTCTAAAGAAATGTCTACCATTAATGGGATTTCTATAAATGATGCTCTAACCAATTTTGAAATTTGTCTTAAACGCGCAGATGTTGTAATAGGACATAATATTACTTTTGATGTTAATATGATTGCTGTGGAAAGTCTTAGAAATAAAATAAATGTTCGAAAGGAATTTATGAATACAATTAATTATTGTACTATGAAAAGAACCGTAAATCTATGTAAAATTATCGCGATTAACAAAAATAATGAAGAATATTATAAATATCCTACATTAACCCAACTACACGAACATCTATTTGCAGAAACACCTTTAGGAACCCATAATTCTATGGCGGATGTTTTTATTTGTTTACGCTGCTATTATAAAGTTAAATTTGACGACGATTTGTGTCGTTTACCCGGTTTTAAGCGAAGTTTCTATAAAATTTGTAAATGAACTAGTTTTTCCTTAATCTTCGCTCTCGCTTCCTTTTACGCATTCTCTTTTTTTTCCATTTAGCACGCATTTATATATTATATATTTAATTATTTTAAGTATTTAATATTTAATTATTGTGTCTAGTATATATATATATATATAATGAGTAATAATAAATTAGATGATATGGATGGAGGTATGCTCGGCTTGAGCAGTAGCAGTAGCAGCAGTAGTAGCAGCAGCAGTAGCAGCAGCAGCAGCAGCAGCAGTAGCAGCAGCGCCACTATTGCACCGACATCATCTTCTTTCGTATGGGGAAGTGAACCTATTGCCGCGAATCATATGAAGGTGGCGGGTTTGGTAGCTGGAGGTGATATGCGAAAAGATTTGGAAGGCGGTCCAAATGCAGCAAGCATAGATGAAATAAAATCCATTGTCAAGAATTTGGTTGAGTGGTTCATCACCGAAAATAGAGGTTACAACGGAATGAATCGAACCCTCAATGATGGCCGTAACAACCCCAGATGGGACGCCATTAATCAGGCAGGCTCTTGGAGTGCTGATGATAAAAAAGACTTTGAGGTTAAAGTATATCGATACATACAGGATAGAGCCAAAATGACTTTTATGAAGTATGAAGACAAGGTCACGAGTGAGATTGATTGGTATGTTTTTTACGATGCTGGAATTGGACCGTGGCAGAGTTTTTCATGGTATGTTCCAGTAAGAAATCCTTTTACAGCATTTGATCCAGCTACTACTAGTCAAACGTTATCCACTACCGCGGTGGACGCTGGTATTGTTGCTGCTGATGCTTTTAAGAAGGCTAATTCTTCTGCTGATAATCAACAAGTTCAGGATGCTAAAAGGCAAGGTGAGGCTGATGCTTGGACTAGCAGGTGTATGGGTGAAGAAAATTTTCCTGAAAAATTCGTTCATTTTCCGCCTGAAAATGTTGCTATTACATTTCGTAAGGGTGTTTTTGAAAATTATCATGGTGTTAAGCGTTTTACAAGACTTAAAGTAGAAACATTAAATGTTGACAAAAAAAAAGACGATGATTATTCTTTTTCAGATTGTAATGATCTATATCAAATCGAGATTGATGCCGTTGCCCAGGATGATGAAATCAACGAGTTTGAAACTGCCGCGACGACAGCTTTTCCAGATGGTTTTGCATTGCTAGGAAGTAGTGATGGAGCTGTTTGGAACGAAGATACTAAAACCATTACCATAAAATCAAACCCTGTCTATGCAAAGCATATAACGCGGCGAATTGGAGCAAATCTTGAAAATGATAGCCTATTTCCGATCGAAGACCCGAGATCATGGGGTAAAGCGAGCTCTCATGTAGGGATGAGTGTGGGGGACTTGGGTGATGATAATGAATGCATGCGGATAACGGGAAAGAACCAAAAGCTATGGTGGGATATAGAGTCTCCTGCTGAATTTTTGTCTATGGGAATTGCTGATATTCATCATAGTATTAAGAACATGGAAGTCTGGGCGCAAGGTGCTTCTCCCGGAGTAATAAACTTATATAAAGAATTACTAGTATTTGGTAAAAGAATGGGTGACGCAAATCAACCATTAATAGCGGCAGTGTTTCGAGTTTTTTTGGATCTTGGTTTAATAAAACACGGGCGTGCGGAGGAATACGGTGAATTTATTGAATCGTTGGCAGATATCAAAAATATATATGTAGGAAATATTCGTGATTTCTCAGATGATGATAGAGAATTTTTAGTTGAACTGTGTGATTTTGGTGAGAAACTTTTTATACTTGTCACTAATGGTGGTGGTGATCCAATACAAATTACAGGTCATACACCCCACCGCGACCCCAGCCAGGTTCCTCCCGATGGTATTCCCCGCTGGAAAGATATCATTCCGGAACAGCGTGTTTCAGGAGCAACCCATGATTTTGGAGTAGGTTATTTGTATATTCATGCCGTTCATGATCCATGCGTTGTTGCTCAACAATATATGTGGAAAAAATGGATAATTGAATCAACAGAAGGTAATAATGCCCGGGCTATGATATTAGATAACGAAGCGATACAAGGAGAAATTGATAAAGAGAAAGCGAGAGCGAGAGCTCTTGCATGCTGTCTGGGATTAGCAAGAAAGCCTGCCGCCAGGAAACTAATGAAAGTTAAATTATTTTTTAACTCAATCAGTCAAGATGTATTAGATGAAATGCAGGATAGAGAAAAAATAAAGATAGAAATAAATGAATTGACATCGTTTAAAGAAAATGTGAAGGACCTTTTGAAAGAGTTAGCGAAATTGGACGAGTATGATCATAATGCTTTGCATAAATCGCTCCCCGAAGACATCGACACCAATGCTAGTTTTGGTATGTTTACGGATTGGAGGGAAATCCGTAAGGATGGAAAAAAAGGCTGGTTCTCTGAATGGATTCCAATTATTGAACACTTTTTACAGCAATATATAGAAATTCTCAAAAGGTTAATTAATCCCGTTGATGTTCATGGTGAAAAGCAGTACCCTCTACATGAATTTCACAAAAAGGGTGACCTGAACGGTTCGAATTTCGAGTCAAGGAAAAACTCTATAAAGGAGTTATTGAATGAATGTAATAAAATACGGAATAATGATCTTTTTAAGACTAAAAATGTTATAAAAGAAAAGCATAAGGTAAGCATATATAATAAAAAAAAGTCGTACACTGCTTGCCTGATTACAGCTATTCGGCCAGCTATTCGGCGCTCTTCGCGCGTGGCGAGTATCACGCCTGCATTGAATTCCCAGTTTTGGACGACTAATCTAAATATCAAAATTGAAGGACCCGGTAAATGGTTCGAAAGTAGTATTATCGATTATCCAATCTCTAACCCGGGAACTACATTGAAGGAATGGAAGAATGTTACCCTCACCACAGTCGCCGGGGAAGATCCAACGCTTTATACGTATGTGTCTTCTGATATAGTAACAAATATTAAAGATTTATTAGAGTATATAAATTCGGCTGGTGCTGGTGCTGGTGCTGGCGGCGGCGATATGAGTGACGATGAAGCGGAGGAGGAGGCGCCAGTCACGCCAACCAATATGCAAACCGATCCGCTACTCCGTCGCGATACGCAAGACGGAGTAGCGGATGGGCTCGGTGTGTTCAGCCAGTCCATTGATGCGTTCAGCCAGCCCTTTTTTGTAACCGACAAGGAGGACGAACAGGCGTCAAACGTTGCTTCCTCCTCTAGCGTGTCGCAAAAAAGTCGAGAAGAACGAATAAATGAACAACGAATATTTGAATTATCTAACCTTTTATTATCGTTAGGCATAGAACCAAAATATTTCAATTATTTTGATCTGGAGAGTCATGGTAAAATGATAGAAAAATGTATTTCCGAGGTCATCGATGCTTTCATAAATGGTGAGGAGACAAAAAATATAGGTAAAAAACCTGTGTTGGACGCTGAGTTTTATGACAGCAATGATGGGGATATCGTAGACGCAGGATCGCGGTTAATACCTGATGAACTTTCTAAAAATAGGGATTCCTTATTTATATTTCTTTTGTCTCAATTTATGGAAATAGATAAAGTAGCAGATAGAATAGATGATTTAGAAATTGGTTTACTAGAAAAAATATCATTTGATTTACAACCACAGGGGGATGATTTGAAATCATCGAAGAATCTAACGATTTTTTCGGAGATGATCGCTAGTCGCAATTGGGAAACAGATCTATCTCCATACAGTTCTACCAAAGTATTGGAATATTTGACGAAAGATACGGAGGTCGTCTCTCAGGGCTTTCTAAAACCAATTATAGATATCGAAGATCAATTTGAGGTTTTAGGAGAAGAAGTATTTATATTGTATGTATTGAAAGAGATAAGAAAAACATTTATAGAGACTAATCCTAGACCTCAGTCTCTTTTAAGTATAATAGAAATTGCGGTGACGCTCGCTCAGATAAGGTTTTTAAGAAAAAAGGAAGCAATTTTGAAAAGATTTTCAGATTTCAAGGAAAAGGTAAGTCTCGATGAAACAATAGACATACGTGCTCACTTAGATATATTAGAACATAAAATAGATCCTCCATTTCAAAATGATTTAAATGTCCTTCTGAATAATCTAGGAGTTATTAATCCTATAAATGAGGACGAGGAAATGGAGGCGACGGACGTGGATGATATGGGTGGAGGAGCGGCTAAGCAAGCTGTGAAGAGTGCCTATAATAACCGAACAGCTCAAGAGCGCGCCGAAGATACGTGGGGGGATGACGGTAGAGGCAATACGAGGTTTCCGATGCAATTATTTTATGCGAGGCAAAATGCCGCCGAGAAGAAGACAAATTTGGGAAAGAAGAGGGCATCTGATTCGCTGAGCGAGCTGCCCTCGGCGCAGCCGGCGGACCTTGAGGAAAAAGATGGTATGTTTAATTTTGAAATTAATTTGTTTAATTCTGAGAATAACACCTATAATTTAGTAGAACTAGATGAGCAGTATACAAAGCTAACGAAGTCCTTGGATAATACGGGTGAAGCGCTGAATGAATGGCAACCGGAGTGGATGTTGGGACCGAAAGTGGAAGGTAAGCATGATGTTCACTTTAAAAAAAAGTTAAAACTACCACCTATAAATATGAAAAAGAAAATCGGAATGGAATTCGGAATGGAAGAAGAAGACGAAGAAGAAGACGAAGAACTAATGGGAACCTTTGGCGTGACCACTTACAGGGACCGTGAGCCAGGATGGGAGAAGCAGGTTCAAAAATTACAACTGCCCCCCTTGAATAACCGCCCTACTCCCAAGTTACGTGCGCAGGGTCAGCCAGATCTTTTCGCCTACAATCTCCGAGAACGAGGGGGACCCGGTCAGAAGGGCGCCCCACTACTTGGAAGTGTAGTAAGACCACCGCATCCACCGGATACATCGGATATTCCACAATCAGATTTAAATTTTAAAATGTATTCTACCCCCGGAGGCGGTTCCAAAAAGAAGAAAACCCGTCGTCGTAAGAAAAAGAAAAAAACAAAAAGGAGACGTTCTAAAAACAATACAAAAACTCGTTCCAATAGACGCAAAAAGCGTAGTAAAGGAAAAAAACGAAGAAATAATCGTCGCACTTAATTCATTATTTAATAATAATTATAAATAATGAATTGTTTAACTTCCACACATAAGACACTCTTCATCAGCGTCTTCAGTTTGTTCTTTGGGTTTTATAGTGAATTGCTGCGGTTGATGCCGGGGTTTGCGGCGTAAATAATAAATACCGGTTTTCAACCCCGCTTTCCAAGAATAAAAATGCATCGCGGTCAAATTCTTGTAATTAGGCTCTTCCAACCAAAGATTTAAACTTTGGCTTTGGCAAATATAAGCCCCGCGATCAGCCGCCATATTAATAAGATGTTTCATCGGTATTTCCCAGACTATCTTGTATTTTTCCTTTAAATCATCCGGTAAACCATTTATATACTGCACGCTACCTTTATTCAAAATAATATTATTTTTAACATCCTCCGACCATAGCCCCAGCTCTGTTAATTCTTGAATCAAATACTTATTGATAACTATAAACTCGCCCGCTAATGTTCGTCGCGTGTAAATATTACTAGTAAACGGCTCAAAACATTCGTTATTTCCAAGAATTTGACTGGTGCTTGCCGTTGGCATGGGTGCAACACATAAGGAATTCCGCAAACCATACTTTTGGATAGATTGCTTTAATTCATCCCAATTATAACGGTCGCTTGGCTTAACGCCCCACAAATCAAACTGCAATTCACCTTTACTAGCAGGAGACCCTTCGAACGAACTATACGCACCTAAAAGTTCAGGGTTTTTAATATTCTTGATTTCATTATAAATAGGCTTATATTCCGCGATTTCATGGATTAAAATGTCTTTTTCAAGTTGTTCCATTTGATTAAATTCATTAATTTTAATATTAGTTTCTTGAGGTGTTTTCGAAGAAAAATATAAGGTTTCTTTTTTTATCTCATTTTTAATAGTAAGCATACTATCTTTTCTTTCTATCGCGATTTCATTAGAAGCTTCAAGTGTTGCGTGATAAATAGTTTCAAATATATTTAAATTAACTTTACGTGCGTCTTCACTGCAATACGCCAAATTCATTAAAATAAGTGCATCCGCCAAACCTTGGACCCCAATACCAATAGGTCGATGCAAAAAATTAGAGCGTTTTGTTTTATCTGTAGGATAATAATTAATATCAATAATTTTATTAAGATTTCGTGTGATAATTTTAACAACATTATGTAAACCATCATAATCAAATTCTTTTGTATCTTTAACAAATTTACTTAACGCGACACTAGCAAGATTACAAACCGCGGATTCTTCCGGGGATGAATATTCAACAATTTCAGTACACAAATTACTAGATTTAATCACACCCAAATTTTGCTGATTTGATTTAAGATTACATGCGTCCTTATATAAAAGATAAGGTGTCCCCGTTTCCATTTGACTATCTAGGATTTTAAACCACAGTTCTCTTGCCTGTATTTTTTTAACATACTTTTCTTCGGCTTCATATTTGTTATATAATTCTTCGTATTTATCTCCAACAGCATCGCTAAAACCAGGACACTGATCGGGACAAAACAAACACCAAGAGTCATTTTTTTCTACCTTTTTCATAAACAAATCAGGAATCCACAAGGCATAAAAAAGGTCACGGGCTTTTGATTCCTCATCACCGTGATTTTTCTTAAGCTCTAAAAATTCTTCAACATCGGGATGAATGGGGTCTAAATAAATAGCAAAACTTCCGTTTCTTTTTCCACCGCCTTGATCTACATACCTTGCAGTATCATTAAAAACCTTTAGCATAGGAACAAGACCATTACTAGTGCCATTCGTTCCGCGAATTTGCGTTCCCTTAGCTCTAATATTATGGACGTGAAGTCCAATACCTCCAGCCCACTTGGATATTTGCGCGCATTCCTTAAGTGTATTAAAGATACCATCAATGCTATCATCAGTCATGGAAAGTAAAAAACAAGAACTAAGCTGTGGTCGTGGTGTCCCTGCATTAAAAAGAGTAGGTGTAGCATGAGTAAATTGTAGAGTAGACATTAAATGATACGTTTCCAAGGCACGTTCAATGTCATTCCCATGAATTCCAAGAGAAACACGCATCCACATATCTTGAGGTCGTTCAATACATTTTCCATTGTGTTTTATAAGATAAGCTCTTTCTAAGGTCTTAAATCCAAAATAATCAATTAAATAATCTCGTTCATAATCAATTGCATTAGAAATTCTAGATTCATATTTTTGGATATATTTCCACAATTGTTCTGAAATTAGAGGAACGTTTTTTCCGTGACAATCCTTGTTTTCATATAAGGTTTGCATAGTTTTTTTAAACAAACAAAGTGAATCATCTGAAGAAGAAAAAGAAAGAGAAGTATTTTTTTGATGATTGGATACAGCAATTAATCCGGCTAATACACCATAATCATAATGGGTTGTAATCATAGAAGCACATTGTTGAGCTGTTAATTCGTCAATCATCGTAGTTTCTATTTTGTCGTATAATTGGTCTATTACTTTTAAACATAATGCGGCGTAATTAAGAGAAAGGTTTTTTTTATTTCCTAGCTTTTTAACACGTTGTAAAATTTTATCAAAAGAAATTTCTTCCTGTAATTGATTTCTTTTAATGACTCGCATTTCGATGTCACTCATAATAATATTATACTAATATAAATTTTAAATCATTCATACTAAATATTTTACATAGTAATTCAAATATTTAATTTAATTTAATTTAATTTAATTTAATTTAATT
>CEQT01012668.1_pt1 | contig 14599 bp, 14 predicted proteins | sample 530951 | NCBI WGS metagenome assembly CEQT01 (sample SAMEA2621132, study PRJEB7988) | marine metagenome | biome: marine biome (ENVO:00000447); feature: surface water layer (ENVO:00002042); material: "saline water (ENVO:00002010), including plankton (ENVO:xxxxxxxx)" | depth 5 m
AGAAACTCTTTCAGAATTTTTTCCATCTAAGAAAGCATGAAATAAATGCTTAATACGAATCTGCTTAGAACTAACTGAAGTCGATAATGAGATCATCAGTTCTTTCAAAAAAGATTCAAAAGTTACATTAATTTTACCTGGAAAAACTAAATCGTAATCATACAATAATCCCCTAGTTTTCTTGTAATTGGAGATATCCGGACAGTAACTTACAATTGGACGATCCAACAACAAAAAATCTACCCAAACACTAGAATAATCTGTAATAAGAACATCTGCCTTTCTAAGAAACAGACCTACCTCTGGACAGGGACACTCGGAAAGATTTACTATAGGTAATGAACCAAAATCTATCGGAGGTGCATTCGGGTGAATTTTAACTGCTAATACTGCATTCTCAGATTTGAGTAATAATTTCAATTTAACAATTTCACTTTCATTGAATTTTGGATTGTAAAATTTATCATCCCTCCATGTAGGCATGTAAAGAACCATTTTCCTTTGATTTAACTGATCATCAATCCAGCTTAAACCATTCTTCAAATCATTAGAAATTTGAGAATTATTAAAAAACAATAAATCATTTCTTGGTAAGCCTGTCAACCACATATCTTTTTTGGATTTTCCAAAGCATGATTGCATTGCTAAAAAGTCCAATGTTGAACTACAAATCATTGAATGGTATTTTTCAAATTCTGATTTCATACTAAATTCATTTTTATCTTTGACTCTATACCCTAAATTCTTTAAAGGAATTCCGTGCCAAACGTTGATTATTTTTCTTCGATTATAATCTAATGAACCTGAAAACGGAATATCGCTTGTACCGTGATCTATCACTATGTATCTTGATCTGAGCCAGTAAATTAGTCCCTTTAAAGTATAAAAATTTACATGCCTTGGACTTGTAACATCTTGTTTACTAAGGAATAAGATAACGCAATCAATCTTTTGAAACTTAGACAACGAATCAAAAAGGAAACGTTTATTGTCCTTATAATCTTTGTAAGAATCTACAGGGAAAATAATAGCATTATCTGACTTAGGGAAAAGACTATCTAAAATTTTAAGAATAAGTTGAAATGAATCGAATAAAATATTCTTCATTTAAAGCTGGTTGTGAAGTTCTTTACACCAGCTTTCTATTCTTTCATCAGTCATTTCACCCTGATTATCTTCATCTAAAGAAAGGCCACACCATTGTCCGTCTATCTCTCCTTTAGATTCATCATAATCGTATCCTTCTGTTGATGTGAAGCCTAATGCTACACCACCACCGGCAATCATTTTTTCATAAACCATACCCATTCCATCTTGGAAGGTGTCGGGATAACCTAATTGATCGCCTTGACCAAAAATAGCAAATTTTACGCCATTAAAATCCATGCCATCCATATCCTCTAAAAGATCTATCCAATCATCCTGAGCTTCACCCACGTACCATGTTGAAATACCTAAAATCAAAAAATCGTACCCGAGTAAATCATCTGGTTCTATTGAACTAACATCTTGAACTGAACAGTCGTGCTCGCTAAAATTCTCGGATATTAGCTCTGCTGCAGTTTCAGTGTTACCTGTGCTGGACCCGTAAAATATGCCTATTTTCATGATATAGTTTCTCCTATAATATTGAGTGTCTTACGCTCTATTTGTAACTTACGTAGAGCCGTGCTACTAATTCCCTTTGTATGCGGAAGCATTACTACGTTTATATTATAATCTTCTATAACGTTACGGCCCATAAAATCAATGTATGATTCTTTATCCCAATCAGTTCCATGAAACAAGTGTGTTATTTTATGCTTGTTAAAAAAGAATTCATGATTATTATTGTCTACAATTACAATAGTAACTCCTAAATCTAAATCTGCAATCATTTCTACTCTTTCATCTTGATTGTGAACTATGATTTGGTTTTTATATTTGTTAGCAAACTTGTCTGAAACTACTGCTACAACAAGCTGATCACATAATTTGGAGGCTTTACGAATTATATTGATATGACCTACATGACAAAAATCAAACACTCCTGCAAGATAACCTACATTCTTAGAACTCATTCATTACCTCATCAATTATTATTTCAAAAATACTACCGCTCCAGTGAAAAATCAGTAATTGGTCATCGAGTCCCTTGCCAAATCCAACAATCTGAAGATCTGTATCAAATAGCAACCTTTCAACCCAAGTATTATTATTTTTTTCAACTATCCAAACTGAACCTGTACAAAAGTCTCCATACAAATATCCTTCACCCATTGGAAATGAACTATCCATCCAAAACCCTCCAGTAATCGAGCATTGACCATTTGAATGTCCGTATTCAATGACTGGGTCTGTTATTCCATCTGGAGGATTAGTGGTTCCAACCGGACAATCAGAATCTGGTGAAAAAGAATGCTTACCTTCGCGTAAAGACCAACCAAAATTTGAAGATTCATTCCAAATTTCAATATAGTTAACTTCTTCGAAGCAGTACTGCCCAACATCTGCAATCCAAAGTCCTTTGTTGTTGTCTAAACTAAACTTCCAAGGATTTCTAAGTCCTGTATGTAAAATAAAGGAATCTAAACCGTTAGAGTCCTTTAAAACTGGCGATATTTGGCTCCCATCATATTCAAATAAATAAATTGAAGATAACGCGGAAGACGCATTCTGGCCATTTCCATTTGGATCGTTAGATCCTCCTCCATCACCTATTCCCCATAGGTATTGACCATTACCTACTGATAACAAATGTCCTGCATTGTGATTTCTGAAAGGTTGTTCAATTTCAGTTAAGGTTCTTAGAGTTGACAAGTCCAAAATTCCATTTTCTACAGATACATCTGCTAAAACTAACGGTGCTGCAAACTGCCCATCGCAGTTTTGTTCTGCTATATACGATAGTAATAATTTACCATCGTTGGTAAAATTATGAGAAAATACCATTCCAAGTAAACCTTGCTCATGATGGCATTTTGAGACATATTCTGTTAAGTTACCTACCAAATTGTCATTATTTCCATCCCAAGATCTAATTTCACCACTCAAGTCTGCAATCCAAAGTTGGTTACTCTCTTCATTAATTGATGAAGTAATTGGAGTTTTGAAATCTTCTAAAAGAATCCTGCAAGTTACTGATTCCAAATTAGTTATTTCGCACACACTATCTTGCTTTTCAGGCCAAGTAAATTTATTTTCCTCTTCAGAATCTAAACAAGCTGAAAAGCTTGAAATCAGCAACAGTGCAATTACGTGAGAAACTTTAGGATTCAAAGAATCTAATTGCCTGCAAGATTATTTCTTCGCCAATAAAATCCGGCACCTGCTGCAATGACTATTGCAACAACTCCCGCATACAACATCATGTTTGAGTCATCGCTCTCTGGATCTGTAGAATAGGCAGCATTGAAATATGCATTAATTCCTGGAACTCCTCCTATGGCTACACCATACGTACCCAAATGGTTTGTTGTATTTGTTACGCTGATACCTGGAGTTGTTAAAACATCTACAATTATCTGTCTTCCACTGTCACTTTGATTCATGGCAAATATAGCATCCTGAAGTGCTTTCACCTCATCCTCTGTCATATATTCTGGATTATACATAATTGGATGGCCTGGAGCTCTGCCAAAATCTGTAGACAAAGTGTGATAATCTGAATTAGACTCAAACTCTCCGTCGAAACACCAGCTTTGTGGGTCGTCATCTGGACAATAAGTTGGTAGAGTTAAATCCTTGACAAAAGCAATATCTCCTTTTCCTTCAGCCATACATCGCAGAGAACCTTGATATTTGTAATATATTCCACTCTTAGGAATACTTGAATCTTCTGAAAAGTGATTTGTAACTGTGTTCCTTAGAGAATCGATGTCGTCTGGATCTCCAACTATTTCGACATACCCGTTAGCTATCAGGAACCCCATTGGCAATAGCATTCCTGCACTTCCAAGTGCTGCAGTATGGCAAGATGTTTTACCTTTCATAAGAGCAAATGGATCTGTGTTTGGGTCATCGTCTAAATCTGCTTGGGCCATATCTGAATCCTTGTGAACTACAGCTACAGCCTCATAGTAGGAACGACCGTCTCCTTTCTGCTCAGATGCTAATACTTGAAGACCATGGTTTTGCCAAGCTAGCCATGCAGCTCCGCCGTCTAGAAAGCCAATATCGGCATGACCAAATCTTAAAGCTTCAACAGTTGAAGCTGCTCCCTGAACTGTATAAATCTCTACATCCTTGCCCAACAGTTTTCCTATTTCATCTGCTAATCTCTGAGGATTTTCATCTTTATCTTGATAGTCTTCTTTTGTTTCAAATGCTATTGTTAAACAGTCATCTGGATCTGCACATTCATCAAATTCTACAGAGCCAAAAGATAAGCAACCAGTCATACTGGTTGTCACTAGAAACAAAACTGCGAGCGTTGCGTTAATGGTCAAAGTTTTCATCGTATTCACCAATTTTAGGTTAGCCTAAAAAAAGGGTGTAAATAAAGTTTAGGTGGGCCTAAAAAATGGAATATAGTATCAAAAAGGCTATAACTAGGCCCCTCATGCAAAAACTGTAGTAGGTATAAATTTATTTTACTACAGGAAAAAAAATGAGTACAATTCAAGTAACTGACACCGATTTTGAAAAAACTATTAGCGATAATGAACTCGTACTAGTTGACTTTTGGGCACCTTGGTGTGGCCCTTGCAAGGCTTTAGGCCCTGTTCTAGAAGAGATAGCCTCTGAAAATCAAAATATTGTGATTGCAAAAATGAATACAGATGAAAATCCAAATACTTCATCAGCTCATGGCATTATGTCCATACCAACAATGATGATTTTCAAAAATGGACAACTAGTGGACCGATTAGTCGGAGCCATGCCCAAAGATGCAGTCATGCAAAAGATAGAACCTCACTTCTAAGAAAAGCTAATTCTAACATCTGAATTTTTCAATTCTTTGATCAAAGCCTCTGTGTCTGAACTACTTAAATTACACACCAAAGTATACACTTCATACATTTTATGAAAACTACTAATCTCTACCTTTGAGAAGTCATCAAATGCAGTTATGCTTACATTTAATATTTTAACCATAGGAATTCCACCTTCGCGTGGCTCTCCCGTTAAAATGGAGACCATCTCTTCTTTACGGAATCCGCCTCCTTCAACTACTAAATGATCACCATATATCATTAGCCATCTACCCTTAACTTTTACATCCTTCCAAGCTAAGCTAGCTGGAAGCGGAGGGCCTTCTGTAACTACTTCTTTTGGTTCGCCCCAATCATCCTCATTCCAAAGATTATTCTCTAACAAAAAACCAACGGGCAACCAATCTTCACCATCCCAAAACCTTGCATCCTTTGATAATGTACCTTTGCCCAAATCATCTACCAATCTTTTTTCAGAAATTGGCCCGTAGACTTCATCATCAACTTTCACTAGATACTCTTGATCAATTTCTGAATCGCTCATTTGGCCTCGTAAATATATGCGCTGCTGGAATCTAAATCAGGCATTTCACCTAACCTCCAACCTGGCGCTGTAGTTTCTGCGTAATAATAGCTAATTTCATTAGATTCACCTTCATTAAGTACATAGTGCACTCCTTCCGCCCCAGCGACATCAATGCCTACTGCTGCATGCCCATACCCATCCCATGCTTCGGGTATTAATATTATGGAGGCATTATATTCTAAAATTTTAACTAGTGAAATTAAAAGTGCTGAAGTGTCCTCACAATCTCCTGTTTGATCAACTAAAGTTTCTATTGGGTATCTTGGGTATTCACCGACTCCGGCAGTTACATTGTCTTCAGAATATTTTAACGACTGGGAAAAACTTAGAAAAAAATTAATTTTGTTCAAAGGGGAAAAATTTTCTTCAGAGGACATGTTATGCAATATACCTGCTATTTGAATCAATTCAGGGTCACTAGTCGTAACAAAATTAAGATAATCTCTGTAATCTCTTATATCGTGTGATTGACTAACATAATACGAATACCTGGCAGGATCAAAAGTATAGCTAAATTGATATTCTATCATCTGAAATGTCCATTTGAATGACTTAAGGTAACCAAAATTAAAAACCTCTATTTCTAAAAATAAAGATGCATCGTCCGAGTCATTTGAATCATCTAAACTCCCATCTAGAGTGCCATTTGAATTATTCCAAGTCTTATTTTCTAAATCAAAAGTAATTGTTTCACTGTAACTTGAATTTGAACTGCTAATATCTAATTCCTCTGAATTACGGAACTTCAGAAAATAAGCAACTACTCTAAATTCATGAAATGATTGATTATCGGGAACATTATATTCAAACTCGGCTGTAAGATTAAAACTTTCTTGCCAAGGAACCTGCCATGGATTTCCTACATTATCAAAACGCTTCAATTGTTCATTATCCTCATATAAGAAAAAAAGAAATGGAGCTGTTTGCCGGTTATTTTGCTTATCAATCAACTCAACACTCTTAAAACTAAATTTTAATGCTAGATCATTGTACGGATCCAAATCTTCTGAATCATTAAAGCCATCATTATCATCATCAGGATCTAAATTATCACCTATACCATCCAAATCATTGTCTGCACTTTCTTGAGGATCAAAAGGAAAAAAGTCTTCTGAATCATTAAAACCATCATTATCATCATCAATATCTGAATTATCGCCTATTCCATCTGAATCATTATCATTCCATTCACTAGAATCCCTTGGAAAGGCATCTTCAGCATTAGGAATTCCGTCTAAATCAGCATCATACAACACTTGGTTAAGAAGTGCTCCAACCAATAGACCCACTACTAAAATAGAAGATAATTTTACACTTGATTTCATTACAAACCTAATAATTTAGGCAATTCACGCATGTTTGTAAAAGGTTCGGCCCCAGCTTCAATCAATTCCTCTTTTGAACTCATTTTTACTAGACCCAATACTCGTATTCCGGCTCTAACTGAGGCTGTAACTCCTGTAATACTATCTTCAATAACTACACATTCATCTTTTGAAAAACCCATTTTATCTGCAGCATATAAGAAAAGTGCGGGATCCGGTTTTGGATTTGCGACCTCAGAGGCTGTGTAAACTCTACCTTCAAAATATTTGTAAAGACCAGTTAGTTTCAATGAATTCTCTACGTGACCTGGGCGCCCGTTTGATGCTACGCATTTCGCTAATTTCATAGATTCTAAAACTTCAGAAATACCATCCATAGGTACCAAGTCATACTTATAAGCCTCAGAAACCTTTTGCACTAATCTAGGAACCCAATCATCTGGTAAATCACTTCCTGACAGTTCTTTCATTCCGTAGACAACTGCATCTATAGTCTTACCTCCCCATAACCTAGTTGCTTCTTCCCAAGTCATTTCTATTCCAAGCTCCCCTGCCATTTCAGCTATAACTTTGTTAGTCAAAGGTTCACTATCTACTAGAGTACCGTCGCAGTCAAAAATAACACACTTGACTTTGCTCAATAAACTGTCACATCCGATGATTTCATAATTTCTCTAAGAAATGATGTTGCATAAGTACCCTTGTGTAGCCAGAAACTGAAAATTGGATCTTCAGAACTATAATCTACCTTAATATCATTATATTTTTGAAATAACGGTCTGTACATTCCATACGACGACAATTCATGTATATCATCAATTATGAAGTCTCCGAATTTGACTCCAAAATCATCCATTACCTTTTTTTCCAATTCTCCTTGCCATCCTTTTGAAAATTTACTATTAGCACCAGGCAATAATCCAGCAACCCAAGCCTTCCCCTCGCGACACCTCTTCGATAATTTTGATTGATTTCTTTCTGTGACTTCGATAGTGACTCTTTGATCTGGCCCTCCATAGCCGTCTGCAGGCATGATGTAATCGCCAATTTGAGGTAGACAAGCGTCCATTCCCCCCTTAATTCGCATATCAAGAACTTTATTGAAAATTAAACTTTGATAACCATGAACAAGCATCTTAGATAAACTCTCAGGTAGTTGAAGAATGGCTCCAGTATAATCTCCTTTATTTCTAGATAAATGGCCTAATAATTGCCTTTCAAATAACATATGAGGTGGAAACTTTTCAAGTGATTTTGTGAAATCTTTAGTTTCTAATAAATATTCCCGCCCCTCATGTCCTGCATAATTTGGCGAACCAAGTGTAAGATAGTCGAGAACAGCTCCCTCATAATTTCCTTGCACAATTTTTTCGCCTACTATGTGAGTTATAGGTCTTACAGCTCCAAACCGTTGAACTCCGAAATAATTAGGGAAAAATCCATCCAATTCGGAAAAAATATCATTAATGTGATCTCTGTTGGAAGAGTTTGTAACTCTTATCTTAAATTTATTTCCAACTAAGTTCCCTAAACGAATTGGCTTTACTGAGCTGTGTAGAAACTCTAATTCTATATTTTCTAAATCTACAGAAGACAACTTTTCCATTGAAGTTTTTACTGAGAAATGCTGAGTGGTTATTGCTCTCTTGTCCTTAGTTCCCGCAAAACCTATTGATTTCTGACCTATATTCAGCCAACGAGATAATTCTTTTACTAAAACATGAGTATCCCAATTCTTAGCTTTAATTTTTACTATCTGGTGCTTTCCATTCGAACTCTCTTGCATCCATATCCAATGCGACCTGCCAGGAATAGAAACTACTTCTTCAACGTTAAAATCTTCTGGCTTTTTCCTAAGCTTTCCGCCTATACCTGACGTCTTAGAAAAAAAAGACTCTGAGCCAACTATATGTTGACTAGCTAAACTCATTCACTTTGAAATCGCTTTAGCAGTGACTTTTATGTCTGCGATTATTTTTTCGACTGCTTTCAAAACTGAAGCTTTAGGGGTACCTTTCTTTGTACGGACATAAAATTTAGGATTATCTAATACTATGTGGCCCATGTAGTAAGAAGCATACTCAACGTTTGAATTTGCAAGAGTGTGGTTCATGAGAGGGCCAAGTAATGTTTCACTTGCGCCGTGAATCTCAAACTCTAATTCGTTTTTAGTTTTGTTTACTACTGTAACTTCCATAGATTTGTCGGACAAAAAGGGTCATTATAAAGATTGGGCATTTTCAATTGCTCTTATTCTTATATCGTGAGGGGCATTTGTTTTAATACCAATTGGTGAAAAAATACTAACACTTGCGAAAAAACCTTCTTTTTCTAAGCACTCTACTATTTTTAATTTTTTAGGAGTTTGTCCTATTTGGGCTGCCTTAGCTATATCATTAATATCAAATAAACCAGGTGGCCCATCTGCTTCTTTTCTTAATGTATCAAAAAATTTACCCAGCTGACCCTCACAATTTTCTGGAATCAATTCTGAATCTATTATTTTTTCCATCCATATTGGTCCTGCAGATTCCGGAGCTTCTTCAGCTAAAACCTGCATATCTTGATTAAGCCATTTTAGAGAGATTGGTCTTGCATCTATGATTTTTACAAATACACGTAAATGATGCCCTTCAGAGTAAGAAAGCATAGGCTCAATGCCCCTGTCGTACTTTGAAGCCAAGATTTGAATCCTCCCTAATAATATCCTTATTCCTACCTCTTTAGCAGCCACTCTCTTCATTGAATAGGCACCATACCTCTTGAAGCAAATTGATGGTTTAGCACCACAAAGAACGGCAGTATCAGTTGCAGCAATTCCCAATATTCCTCCATCATTCACATTTTCAATTATTGATTCAAGATAAGGTGCTGGAGTGCCAAAAGGATCAACATCAATCCAATCATATTGCCTTTCCTTTACTAAATTTTGTAAATCATCATGAAATACTTCAGATTGTAAATTATTTAATTTTAAATTATCCTTTATCGCTTCTACTGCTAATTTAGAGGTATCACAAAATTCTACATTATAATTACATTCTAAAGCAAGTCGTATACCTCTGATTCCTGAAGCTGCCATGCCGTCCAAAAAAAGTCCATTGAAATTTAACTTTTTAGCGAATTCTACATTTAAGTCTCTGCTAAATTTCATTGAAGGGTTATAGAAAACACCTTTTCTCTTTCCCGGGCCTTTATCTTTCCCTGAAAGATTTGCTTTAAAATTTGCTTTGCCTTCTTGATGTTCGATCAAACCATTCCAGTTTTCAAAATATTAACTGCTTTTGAAGGTAAAATTGCGGAATTAATTGGAGTAACTTCAAGAGTCCTCAAATCATCTCGCTTTCTAATTGATTGAAGTAAAGGATTTCTAGATCGCTTATGCATGGTAATTAACATTGGTTTACCGCATTTTAATGCTTCTTTTAAAACTGCACTAAATTCTTTTGATTCTGAAACTAACTTGCCTACTTCATCTACTAAAATCAAATCTGACTCTTCAATTGCTTTTTGAACTGAAGCTGTAGCAATTCTATTAACTGCGTCGAGCCTGATTCCCAAAGGAGTTGACTCTGGGTTTCTTCCTGGCACTTTTGGTTTAACATCCCATCTTACAGATGCTGATAGCTCTTCTTCTTGAGTTATGAAATCTTTAAGATTATAACCTACTATCTCTCCATCTTCTTCTATAGGATGGGTAGTAAATCCACCTATACTGAATTTTTCTTCAACCATTTTAGCAATTCTCAGAACAGTTTTGGTTTTACCAGTACCTGGCTGACCAGAGATAGCTACTTTCACAGGAACCATATAGAGTGCCTTAATTGGAAAGACGATATAAGTATTTATGCCTCTTATTAATATTCTAAACGCTCAGGACAATTTTTTCTTCTCGAACAACTATTACACTTGCCGGCTCTCTTATGATTTCTATGTGCTTCCATTTTTCCTGCGAGAATGTCATTCATTTCGTCCAATTTGTCAATTACTAGATTTTTTAATTTTGCATCCCAAATAACTTCATGTGGAGAATTATCTATTCCATATCGTATATGTCCCATCGGAGGTTTTTTTCCAAAAGTTTCTTCTGTGAGTAAGCAATATGCTCCTATTTGCAAAACGTGACTAAAAAATGGAGCTTTAGGCGGACGACCTGTCTTAATTTCAACAGGGATACGGTCCTCTTCTTTCTTAATGATAAAGTCCGGACGGCCTGCTAGATTGTGTTTTGTTGACTTTAATATAGGTGTATCATCTGTCAAGCCATCTGGAGTTTCAATTGTTTCTTCACCTAATTTATAATCATCTCTTAGCTTATCAATTTTCTCTGTGGAGACTAAAAGCTTGTAAAGGAAAAAAGAGGCTACAAGCATCCACCCTATTCCTATTATCAAAAGTATAACTCCTAAATTCACACGTAAGCTGTCTGTGGAAATCCAAAGTATAAAGAGAGCAATTGTAACAACGGTCATTATCATTCCAACAACAGTCAAAAGTGTAGAAGAAGTCTCACGAGATTTCTTTTCTTCTACCAATAAATTTGTTAGCGAAGTACCTATTTCTTTGTGTTTTTCTACCCCTGATGTTACTTCTTCACCTTCAGCATCGATTCCTTTTAAATCTAAGTGCCAAGATAAAGGGCAATATCCGTATCTCTCCATTTCTGAAGCTGAAATTATATGTTTGCTCATGGGGTTAAGTCCGGGATTAAGTCGGAATTACCTAGAGAGATGTGAATAAAACAATTAGTGCCCAGCACTAGAAACTAAAATACTGGTCATGCCAAGCTAGGTTACCATAATCTGCAATCTTATAATTGTAATTTAAAATTTGCTTACCTTCTTCAGAATTGAATTCCATAGATATTATTAATTCATAAGAATCTGCATGAGGCCCGTCAAAAATTAAAACCGGCAATTTTACAGACTGTTTAGGACTTAAAACTCCAGGATAATGTGTTTCACTCTGAAGAAGCTCTGTAGAATTCCAAACTGCCAGCTTAACTTTGAGATCAGTAATTTCTTTAGTACCTGCATTACTTACTTTTGACTGAACAAATAAACCTGAATATGAACTATGATATACAGTATCAATTTCAACTTCAGTCCTAGGTAAAAAATATGAGTAGCATAACAAAATTAGTAAAACTGCTACTATGACTACTGCAAACTTTGCTATTACTTTGCGCTGTTCAACTGAATTCATAATGTAGCTCCTATGGATGAAATAAGACTCATGCCTGGCTCTGGCATAATGTAATGTTTTTCATCATTGCCAAACTCGGTATCCATTCCATTCTTTTGTATTCCTAGCCATGTTGGAAGAATATTGTATCCACCAACTTCTTTGACTCGGAGGTCCATCATAACTGCTGATGTTTTCAATTCAATTGGGCCTAAAGTGAGCTCTCCACCTATTGCAAAAGATAATTGCCCTCCTTCACTATTAAGCATTTCGAACACAGGATATAATCCAAATAATTGATTAGGAACTATTTCGACATGCTTTATGTCTGTTGCATGAATAACCATGTAGTCCAAATGAAATTGTGGAGTTGCTGGAGAAGTTGTCGTTCTCAGGTAAGCACTATCAATGCCTTGAGGTGAATCAATCACATAATTTACACCGTCCAATATCATTGTAGTATTATCTCCTACATTTTTTACATCAATGAAAGTACCTGAATGTCCACCAGTATAACCTTCATCAACAATTAACATAATGTCAATTTCCTGTGAACTCGTAGTCACAAATAAATCTGGGAAACCTTGAAAGACGAATGATTCATCCATGTCAAATTCGAAATTTGGATTGATACCCATGTGGAACTCACCAGGAACATCATGGACTATTGCTTGTGCTGATTTCCAAGAACCATAATCTTTGTTGGCAGTCTTAACCCAGATATAATCCATTCCTTGGTCTGCTTTGTAAATTATGTCTATCTCTTTACCAACTATCACATCTGCACGTAGATCTTTGGGAACTGATGAGAAGTAAACTTCATTGAATGAAGGTCTTGTCATATTATGAGTTCTTAGATAAGCTCGTCCGATTCCGCCTGTCTGCTCAATATCAAAAATAGCATCTAAATCTCTTTCTCCAGTTTTTCCAGTCTGGAAATAAGCCTTAATATTATTATTTTGTTGAACTTCATCTAAAAATAATTCTATGGCTGTTTCGTTCTTGCCTCTATTAATATCCAAATAAATCCAAGAAGTAACTGGAGACCAATCGCCTAAATCTAAATTTATTTTGTCAGGTTCGCCAAACTCAGTAGATAATTTTGCAGATGTCAAAGTTCCTTCTAAATACATTCTAAGAACGTCTCCGCGATCATCTTGCCTCAACAAAATACCGTGTGTCCAAGTAGTATCCATCTCAGTAGTATTGCCCGATTCAATCCCCAAGATTATTCTTGAAGGTGCGCTGGATGAACTAAAGTTTGCGTAAATATCGTCCCCTAATTCAATATCTAAATCTACTCTTTCAGGAACTTCAGGAATTGAAAGTTCAAGATTAGTTTCTGATTCTTCATCAACAATAGACGCAAATAAAGAACCTAATTGTTTATTAGTTAAGAGAGAAACATTGCCTACAATTGGCTCCTCTGAATCTTCAAGATCGGATAGGAAAATAGAAGCATTAACATCCACTTCCTCAGGTAAATCATCTATTCGAAGTAAAACACTTCTGTTAGCAAAATTTGTGACATCAACTAAAATACTACTCATCGCTGGAGAATCGTTATTAAAGTCTTCAAGAACCACGTCTACAGTCGTTCCTACATCTTCAACATCTAGTAAATTAAGAGATACTGTAGGTGATATCCCCGTAATGTAAACTTTCGCATCCATACCTCCGTCATCAGACATGTTAAGTGAAATGCCTTCAACCCAATTTGTTACAAGACCTTCAGTTTCGCCGAGTTGCAAATCCAGTGCTAAAAAGTCTATAGGTTGATTTGAGCTAATATCAACTCCAAAATTGCTTTCTCGAATATCTAGTGATAAGTTCATATCGCTAGGTAATCTCGGAATTAATGCTTCGAGATGATATGGATTTTCATCTTCTTTTTGATCTATAACTAAGTAAATTGGTCCAACTGGTTGATCTGTTTTAAATTGTATATCTCCAGTCAATGTCAAGTTATCAACAGTTGCATTAAGAACCAAATCTGCATTTAATTCTAAATCCAATCCTGGTGGAATTCCCTCTATGAACGCAGTCACCTCTGGACCAATTATTCCTTCCTCTCTAAAAATAATGTAATCTGATTTATCTGCATAATTGAAATCTGCCAATTCTAATTCTAGATCAATCTTATCTCCCCTAGAGGTATAATTTGCATCTACTGTTTGTGGTAAATCTTTGAAGAGCATACGAGCCCCAAGAATTGTTTCATCACCAATATCTTTCTGGCTGGACCAGAGACCCTCGACCCATACGGGTTCTTCATCTAATAATGAGATATTGCCTTTATCAACCCAAGCCGTCACTGAAACAGTTTCGTCTACATCATAGAAAAAGCGAGCAACTGTTTCGAATGATTCTACATTGGTAACTAAGTTAATTGATAATCCAGCAACCGTGTCAACTAAGGCCTTGCCTAGTTCCGATAATGCTTCTATGAATTGGGCAATATCCTCTAAATCATTTACTTCTGAAACATCACTTCCCAAAATAGCAGTTGAATTCAGGAGAGGGACAGCAACTACTATTTCTGCAGGAAGGCTGTCCACGAAAACATAAGCATCCAATCCTAAATGGTCTTC
>CEQT01014587.1_pt1 | contig 14582 bp, 8 predicted proteins | sample 530951 | NCBI WGS metagenome assembly CEQT01 (sample SAMEA2621132, study PRJEB7988) | marine metagenome | biome: marine biome (ENVO:00000447); feature: surface water layer (ENVO:00002042); material: "saline water (ENVO:00002010), including plankton (ENVO:xxxxxxxx)" | depth 5 m
TGATCTGGACAGGCTGGATATCCCGGAGCAGGTCGTATGCCAGCATATTTTTCTTTAATTAAGTCATTTATAGCTAAATCTTTTTCTGATGAGTATCCCCAATAATTTACTCTTATCATGTGATGAAGTTTTTCTGCAAATGCTTCTGCTAACCTATCTGCGATAGCTTTTATCATTATTATTTTATAATCATCATGTTCTTTTTCATACTTTGCAATAATTGGATCAATTCCTTTTCCAGCAGTAACAGCAAACATCCCTATCCAATCTTGATCAACTGAAATAAAATCAGCTAAAGAATAATTAATTTTTTCTGGCCCTTTATCAACTAGCTGTCTCGGGAAATTAAACTCTTGTCCTTCAACAAATACAGATTCATTTTTTGAATTTGCTGGGTAAATACCAAAAACAGCATCTGCAGTAAGATGGTTTTTTTCAATAACTTCTTTAATCAAAGCCTTCGCATCATTAAATAATATTTTTGCTTGGTCACCGTATTTATTATTTTCCAAAATATCTGGAAATTTTCCTTTTAATTCCCAAGTATGAAAAAATGGTCCCCAATCCAAATAATCTACTAGTTCAGCTAATGGAAAATTCTTTAGAGTTTTTTTTCCTGTAAAATTTGGTTTTAATGGCCCGTAAGAGTTCCAATTTTCACTGAATTTTCTTTTCCTAGCTTCTTCTAAATTTAAATTATTTTTCTTTTTTTCTCTGAGTAAATATGATTCCCTTATGCTGCTGTAGTCTTTTTTCGTAGAGGAAATAAAATCACTAGACAATTTTTCATTTAATACTTTGCCAACGACTCCAACACTTCTTGAGGCGTCTGTTACATGAACGGAAAAGCCCGAATACTCCTCTTCAATTTTTATAGCGGTATGCCGCCTGCTTGTTGTAGCACCTCCGACCATTAAAGGGATATTTAGGCCTTTCCTCTCTAGTTCCTGAGCAATAAATACCATTTCATCTAAACTTGGAGTAATTAATCCTGATAGTCCAATAATATCAACTTTCTCATCAATCGCAGTTTGTATAATTTTATCGCAAGGTACCATAACGCCCAGATCTATAATATCATACCCATTGCATGCCAAAACAACTCCAACAATATTTTTCCCAATGTCATGCACATCGCCCTTTACGGTCGCCATCAAAATCTTACCATTAGATTTAATAGTGCCTAGTTTTTCTTTTTCCTTTTCAATAAATGGCACCAAGTGAGCTACAGATTTTTTCATTACTCTAGCAGACTTCACTACTTGAGGCAAAAACATCTTTCCAGATTGGAAAAGATCACCAACCTTATTCATTCCATCCATTAATGGTCCCTCAATAACCTCTATTGGCCTTTTAAAATTATTTCGTGCTTCCTCTGTATCATCAATAATAAAATCAGTAATCCCCTCTACCAAGGAATAAGCCAATCTCTCGTTAACGTCTACATCGCGCCACTTGAGATCCTTCTCTTTTCTTTTTCTCTGGCCAATGTATTCACCAGCAATATCAACTAAATTTTCCGTGCTATTTTTATTACGATTAAAAATAACATCCTCGATTAAATCTTTTAGTTTTTGATCAATGTCATCATATAATGTTAACTGACCAGGGTTTACTATGCCCATATCCATACCAGCTTTAACAGCATGATAAAGAAAAATTGAATGCATTGATTCCCTGATAGCATCGTTTCCTCTAAATGAAAAGGAAAGATTACTAACTCCGCCGCTGATATGCACCTCTGGCATTTTTTCTTTTATGGTTCTGGCTGCTTCAATAAATGACTTACCATATTCATTATGCTCTTCAATACCAGTAGCAACAGCAAATATATTTGGATCAAAAATAATATCCTGACCATTCATTCCAACAACATCTGTCAAAATCTTATAAGCTCTTGAGCATATTTCCACCTTTCTATCATAAGTATCAGCTTGACCTATCTCATCAAAGGCCATAACAATTACGGCAGCTCCATATCTTTTAATTACTTTGGCTTGCCTTATAAACTCCTCTTCCCCCTCCTTTAATGAGATTGAATTCACAATACCCTTTCCTTGAATATTTTTTAGCCCAATTTCTAAAACGCTCCATTTAGAAGAGTCAATCATTATAGGTACCCTGGAAATATCGGGTTCTGATGCAATCAACCTCAAAAAGGTTTCCATAGCATATTCTGAGTTCAATAGACCCTCATCCATATTAACATCTATGATCTGAGCACCATTTTCCACTTGGTCTCTAGCAACGGACAAAGCTTTTTCATAGTTTTCACTTTTAATTAATTTTCTAAAAATTGATGACCCTGTAACGTTGGTACGTTCACCAATATTTATGAAATTGCTTTCAGGTCGAATGGTTAAAGGCTCTAATCCACTGAGCATGGTATATTTCGGCACATCTGGTATTTCACGCGGGCTGATCAAATTAATTTGGTCAGCAATAGCCTTAATATGTTCTGGAGTGGTTCCACAACAACCTCCAACCAGATTTACTAATCCATCTTTAGCAAACCCCTCTATTTCCTCTGCCATTTGTTTAGAGCCTTGATCATACTCACCAAATTCATTTGGTAAACCTGCGTTTGGAAAAGCAGATATGTAAGTATTCGATGCTTTCGATAAATCACTTAACCATGGACGCATTTCAGAGACACCTAGGGCACAATTCAAACCAATTGCGATAGGATTTATATGTCTAATAGAGTGCAAAAATGCTTCCACAGTTTGACCCGACAATGTTCTGCCGCTTGCATCTGTAATGGTTCCAGAAATCATTATGGGTATATCTACCTGTTTTTCTTCAAGTAGTTCACTTACGGCAAATAGTGCTGCTTTACAATTAAGTGTATCAAAAACAGTTTCAACTAAAAATAAATCAACGCCACCATCAAATAATCCTTTAGCTTGTTCAAAATATGAATCTTTTAATTGATCAAAAGTGATATTTCTATAGCCAGGATTGTTCACATCTGGACTGAGTGAGGCAGTTCTATTTGTTGGTCCTATAGCTCCAGCAACAAATCTAGGAAAATCAGTGAATTTTTTCGTTTCAGCCTTGGCTATTTCAGAAGAGACCTTGTTTAATTCATATACAAAATTTTCAAGTTTGTAATCTTCTTGTGATATTGAATTTGCACTAAAAGTATTTGTCTCAATGATATCAGCTCCAGCTTCAAGGTAAGATCTATGAATTGCTGATATGACATCAGGTCTGGTAAGAGATAGAACTTCATTATTTCCTTTTAAATCATTAGAGTGGTTTTTGAATTTTTCTCCCCTAAAATCATTTTCTGTAAGGTTATATGACTGGACCATAGTTCCCATGGCTCCGTCAAGGATCATAATTCTCTTTTTTAATATATCTTTTATTTTTTCCATAAAAAAAACCCGATGCTAATCGGGTTTATCGACCTTTTTAGCACCATTATTTCATGTCGCGGCAATAGGGTTCAAATCACGACTGTAGAAGATTTTATTTATCTGCTTTGTTAAATATATGAATATTTAACTATAACTTCAAAAAAAGTATTTAATTATTAATACGGTCCACCTTTTCTTATCATATCATCACCAAGATCATATTTTTTATAATTTTCCTTAAACTTAGATACTAAATCCTTTGCAGATCTATTATATAATTCTGCATCAGACCAAGCGTTAAGTGGGTTTAATATTTCGGATTCAACATCATCTAGTGATTTTGGTATTTGGAAGCCAAAATAAACATCTGTATCAAAACCAACAGAATCAATAGAACCATCTAATATTTTGTGAATGATTTTTCGAGTAAGAGGTAGGCTTATACGTTTCGCTCCACTTTGAGCGCTCGCACCAACCCACCCAGTATTAACTAGATAGGCCGAGACATCATATTGATTCATTTTTTCTCTTAAGAGCTCTGCATATCTTAATGGGTGAAGAGTAAGAAATGGACCGCCAAAACAAGGAGAGAAGGTTGCAGTAGGCTCAGTAATACCTCTTTCGGTTCCTGCAACTTTTGCTGTATATCCGCTAATAAAGTGGTACATAGCTTGTTCTGGATCTAATTTTGCAACCGGCGGAAGAATACCATAAGCATCACAAGTGAGAAAAATTATCTTCTCTGGATGACCTGCTGTACTTGGTTTGCCCTGCGCAAATACTGAATTTTCTATGAAATTTATAGGGTAAGATACTCTTGTATTTTCAGTTTTCGAACCATCGAAATAATCAACAACTTTAGTGTCTTTATCATAAACTACATTCTCTAATAGTGCTCCAGGCCTTATTGCATTATAAATATCTGGCTCTGCATCAGGATCTAGGTTTATAGCCTTCGCATAACATCCACCCTCAAAATTAAAAATTCCATTATCCGACCAACCATGTTCATCATCTCCGATTAGGGGTCTTTTTGAATCTGTGCTTAGTGTAGTCTTCCCGGTACCACTTAAGCCAAAAAATAAAGCAGAATTATCACCATCATAATCAACATTAGCAGAACAATGCATAGACAAAACGCCCTTTAAAGGTAAAATATAGTGCATAATTGAAAAAATGCCTTTTTTCATTTCACCACCGTATTCTGTACCACCAATGATTGCAATTTTTTTACCCAAATGAAAGATTATAAACGTCTCTGAATTCATTCCATGGTTTTTGTAATTCAAGTTTTTTACATCTGAAGCATTGATTATCGTAAAATCAGGATTAAAATTTTTCAGCTGACCATTTTGTGGTCTGATAAACATGTTATGTACAAAATGTGCCTGCCATGCTTTTTTCACAAGAAATCTTACCGAAAGAGCATAATCAGAATCAGCACCAGCGAAACCATCAAAAAGATATGTCTTAGATTGTGACGAGTTATAGTACCCTATGACTTTGCTGTATAAATCATCAAAAATTTCCTCCGAAATTTTTTGATTTACATTGCCCCACCAAATGTTATCGCTACTTGAACACTCATCTACAATATATTTATCATTTGGTGATCTTCCAGTATATTTTCCAGTATCCACAATAGCTGCTCCGGTGGAGGCCAAGATACCCTCTTTATTAGATATAATATCATCTACTAGGGACTCTACACTTAAATTTCTATGAAAAATTAGACCACCTTTTATGCCAATTGAATTAAGTCCTAATTTTTCTGATTGAATGATACTCATTTAATTATTCTCCATGAGGATGCTTTTCTTGATATACTTTTTTAATTATTTCTGGATTTAGTTGCGTGTAAATCTGTGTTGTTGATAGACTGGTGTGACCTAGTAACTCTTTTACTGTCAAAATATCCGCACCCCGTTCCATTAAATGAGTAGCAAACGTGTGCCTCAATGTATGAACGGAACCGTTCTTAATCGTCTCATCCAAATATCTTTTTATTCTTCTTTGTAATGTACGTTCAGATAACCTTTCACCTTTATTATTCACAAATAGAGGATCACTAAAGCTACTTTTTATAGATTTACCTTGTCTACGAAGATAGTCATTTATTGAATTTAAAGCCACTCTTCCTATCATGACAATACGCTCTTTATTGCCCTTACCTAAAACTCTGACACTTTGTTTCCTTTCATCAATATCACATATGTTTATACCTAGCAGCTCACTGAGCCTAAGTCCTGTTGAGTAAAATAATTCTAATATCGCCTGGTCTCTAAAACCTTCAAGCCTACTTGTGATGTATTTTTTTGTCTTATTAACCTTTTTGTATCTCTTATCATTTATATTCATGTTTAGTGGCTTTTTCATAAGTTCTTTGATATGATCTTCTCTTATGAAAAATGGTAAGCCTTTGTCTTTCTTTTGACTTCTAATGTATTCAGCAGGATTATCTTTTACTATTTCAAAATTATATAGATAACTAAAAAACGATTTTAAAGATGATATCTTCCTATTAATCGTATTACTTTTTGATCCTTTTTCCTTTTCTTTAGCGACGAAAGACTTTATGACTTTTTTGTCGACAAATTTTATGTTGAATTTTTTCTGTTGAAAAAATGAGCAGCAATATTCAGAAAAAAATTTTAAATCATTGTCATATGATTTGATTGTATGATCAGAAAAACCTCTCTCATTTTTTAGATATGACAAAAACTCTTTTTGAAGATCTTCCATTTTAACTTTCATGTATTAATATAGATTTTTCTAAATCTACAAAACCCTTCGGTATTGGTGCGTTTAATTTAATTTTTTTTCCACTATTTTTATACAGATCGAATTCAATAGATAGTGCATGAAGAGCGTGTCTATTAAATTTTTTTAATCTATCCACAGAGAATTTTTTCAGATCAGGTTGGAACCCTTTACTTTTTTTTATTCCGCCACCATATTTCTGATCACCAAAAATAGGATGACCTATATGAGATGAATGAATTCTAATTTGATGCGTCCTCCCAGTTATTGGGTAAAATAAAACTCGAGCAAAATTATCATATTGTTTTTCTACTTCATAATTTGTAATTGAATATTTTCCATATTGATTTGAATCATTAAATTGAAAAGAAGTCGGGTCTGATTTTTTTCTTGATACCCAACCTTCTATTGTTCCGCTCTCGCTTTTCCACTTGCCCCATGTGATGGAAATATATGTTTTTCTGATGGATCTGTCTTTAAACTGTTCGCTTAGCCATTTATGTGAGTCATTAGTTTTGGCTATCAACAATATTCCTGACGTATCAGCATCTAATCGATGTACTATGCCTCTTCTCAAATTACCATTTATATCAGATAAATTTTTAAATTTATCAACAAGACCATTGAGGAGGGTTCCTTTTTCGTTATTAATACCGGGATGAACAACTAAACCACTCGGTTTATTTATTCCAATGATGTAATCATCCTCATAGATGACATTGATTCTCATTTTTTCAGGTTTTACTGATTCATCGCCTTCATCCTTGTTATCTATATAAACCTTAATATTGTCCCCTTTTTGAAGAATATAGCCAGGTTTTACCTTAATATTATTCACAAGGATAGATGAGTCATTTATATATGTTTTTATTTTAGATCTTGAAATAGGATATAATTGTTTTGTTAGATATGTATCTAACCGCCTCCCAATTGATTTAGAAATTTGGAAAATATCTTTAATCAAACAGAAACTTTTTTAGTGATTTTTTCTTGAAGATAAAAAGAATGAAAAATAAAAAGGATCATCCCTATGGAAACCGATGTATCAGCGATATTAAAAATATACCATTCCCAATATGAGCCAATTTTTATATGAATAAAATCAATAACTTTTCCGGCAAGAATACGGTCTATGAGGTTTCCAAAAGCACCTGATATAATTAGTGATAGCGATAATTTCATTACATAATGGCTATTCTTTTCTAACCAAAAAAAATATACTAAAACAAATGTCATTATAATAGATAAAGTGGTGAGTGTAAACTGGCCCCCTGGAAGACTTAGGCCAAAAGCCATTCCATCATTCGTAACATATGTTAAATAAAAAAAATCATTTATAACCGGGATGGATTGGTAGAGATTCATGTTACTATCTATCAACCATTTTGTTAATTGATCTAAGATAAATACGCCAATTATCAGGCAAATGTACTGCACTTTATTATCTGTTTATATTCAGTTTTTCAGCTTCTTTATACTCAACTCTCTTGGTTGTGTTTGGTACCTCCAGCATTCTTTCTTCTGGTATCAGCTCTCCACTTATGGTGCAAACTCCAAAAGTACCATTCTCAATTCTTTCAAGTGCTTGGATCAAAGATCTATGATAATCAGTTTGTCTATTGTAAAGATGATAGGCCTTTTCTCTTTCATTCGAATCTGTTCCAGCATCAGCCATATGTACACTATATACTGATTCTTGAGAAAGGCTAGAAAGACCACCAGTATTAGAATCTAAGTTACCTCTGGTGCTGTCAAGATCGTTCGTCAGTTCGTTTAATTTTGCTTGTATGTGTTTTTTAAAAAATGCCAATTTTTTTTTAGAGTATTTTTTTTGAGCCATATTAATATCCTAATAATTTCTTTTCAGTTTTTTTGTAATGTTTATCAATTATTTCAACAAATTTCTAATAGCCAGAGTCTTCAATTTTTTCTTGAACGGTTTTTTTAAGCCTATTTAAATCTATTTTAATATATTTATTTTTTGCCATGAAATTTCTCATCAACTATTAACTTTATAAATAGATAACTTTATTTTTTTATTTCTTAGACTAAAATCGGTTTCAAATCCTTTCATATTACTTTTTTCGGAGAATGATACTGTCAAAGTTTCATTACAGAAATATTCTCTAAATTTACTAATAGCATCTTCAAATTCCCTATCCAATTCCCAAGTTATATTGATTCTATCTTCTACTGAAAAGCCAGCGTCTTTTCTTATATTTTGTACTTGCCGAACTAAATCTCGAACAATACCCTCTTGTATAAGTTCATCATCTAATTCCAGTGTTAATCCAACAGTAATGCCTCTTCCGCTAACTGCTGAAAAACCTTCTGCTGCTAGTGTATCTATAATAATATCATCTCTATGTAAGATATATGATTCATTATTTCTTACTAATTTAATACTCCCATCTAGTTCTAGCTGTTTCATTAGCTCATCATTATTAACCGAATTTAAAATTTCGATTATAGTTTTAAGTCCGCCACTATATTTCTTTCCTAGGATTGGAAGATTTGGCTTGATATTATAAGACACCAATGATCCAGCGTTAGTTATTCTTTCTATTGATTTAACGTTAAGCTCATCTAAAACGATTGAACTATGATCAATTATAAAATTTGCTGTATCATTATCTTCTATTGCAAATGATACTTTCATAAGGGGTTGTCTAATTTTTTGCTTCGATTTATTTCTTGCAGACCTTCCTAATTCAACCATTTGTTTTAAGGCATCTACTTGTTTGATTATTTTTTCATTGATCCAGTCTTTATGATAATCAGGATATTCACAAAGATGAACGCTTTCCAGTGCTTCTGGATCCATATTTACAACCAAATTACTATACATCTTTTCAGTGCAAAAAGGTAGCACAGGTGCGACGCACTTTATTGTGTTTACCAAAATATGATAGAGCGTTGCATATGCAGTAAATTTGTCTTTATCATCCTCAGACTTCCAAAATCTTCTTCTATTTCTACGTACATACCAATTAGATAATTCTTCTAGAAAATCCTCGAAAGATTTTACTAGATCAGAGACGTTATAATTATCCAGATAATCTTTTCCATTTTTAATGAATAAATGCATTTTTGCAAGTATCCATTTATCCAGTATTGTTAGGTTTTTTTCGTCAATCTTACCGTGTTTTTTTAGATTAAAACCATCTAACGATGCATAGGTAGAGAAAAAGGAATAAACGTTCCAAAATGTAATTAATTTCTTTCGAATTTCATTAGCTGGGCCATATCCAAAAAGTAAATTGCTCTCCAAATTTTGACCTGCATATAACCATCGCATAACATCAACACCCATCTTCTCTGCCGCATCGTCAAACCAGATTGCATTTCCCCAACTTTTGTGCATTTCTCTACCAGCCTCATCCTTGACCAGAGCGTGACCTAATAAAGTCTTAAATGGTGCGCTATTATCTAGCCAACTAGACATAGCTAGAAGTGAATAAAACCAATTTCTAAACTGTCCAGGAAAACACTCCGTAACAAAATCTGCTGGATACCACTGTTTCCAATATTCTTTATTAGATAAATAGTCTAATGTTGAGAATGGTACAATTCCAGCATCTAACCATGGGTTTCCTACATCTGATATTCTGGTTCCGATTAATCCTGACTCTGGATGTTTAATTTTTATTTTATCAATCCAGGGACGGTGAGGACTATTACCAGAAAAATCATCAAATCCCGATACTGCTAATTCTTTTAACTCATCCTTAGATCCAACCACATAAAAAGAATCATCATCAAATACCCATATTGGCAAAGCCAAGCCCCAAAAACGCTTTTTGGAGATCATCCAATCACCCATGTTATCAAGCCACTCATGCTCTCTTTCTCTACCCCAGCTTGGTATCCAATTGATATCATCAACCACAGATTTAATTTTATCTCTCCAGTCCATATTGATATACCACTCTTCAACCAAACGAAATACAAGTTCATCTCCCGACCTCCAGCAATGAGGATAAACATGGGGATACTGCTCGACATGTAAGAGAAATTTTCGATCTTTTAAGTCTGCAATAATTTTGTCAATAGTATCTTGGTCTGTTGCAGATTTTCCATTAAGCCATCCAAAAGAATCCATAAACTTTGCCTCTTCATCTAAGGGGGCAATATTTATAAGATTTTTTGATTTTCCAATTTTATGATCAATGTCACCACACCCAGGAGCCATGTGCACAATGCCAGTACCCTCACCTGAGACGACAATGTCATTACCTATTTTGTCCTTTCCGGGATTAATAACCCTATGCTGTTTGACAGCAGTAACGTCATTATTCTTTAATTCTTCATTTACAAACGGAAAACCACCTGGCTTATTTTGAGCCTCAAGATCATCGAATGGACCAATGTATTCAAGACCAACAAGTTCAGAGCCTTTTACAGATCCAATGATCTCATATCCTCCATGCTCTTTAAATATTTGAGCAATGGTTTTTAACTTAGGAACACCATCAACCCATTGCTTTTTATCATTGAACTGTTTTTCTAGACGCTGAAAATTCAAATTATCCTTCGCAAAATAATATATAGAACCATCTGAAGATTTTAATTTTACATAATCTAGGTTTACATTAACCCCGACGACAACATTTGATGTAAGTGTCCATGGCGTCGTAGTCCAAATAAGTAAAAACTCATCTTTTTTTTCTTTTAAAGGGAATCTAACAAACACAGAGCGATGAGCAACTAACTTCCTACCTTCAATGACTTCCATTTGAGAATAAGATGTTCCAGATCTACCACTCCAGGGTACTACATCAACGTCACGGTAAATTTTTTCTTTTTCAAATAGTTTTTTTAGAAAACCCCATATTGTATAATTGTTTTCATCAGACATTGTGAAATATGAATTATCCCAATCCATCCAGTATCCTAAGCGAATAGACTGTTCAGTTTGTATCTTTGAGTATTTTAACACCCTCTCTTTACAAAGATTGACAAACTTTTCAATCCCAAAATTTTCAACATCTTTTTTTGATTTAAATCCAAGCTCTTTTTCAACCTCTATCTCAACCCATAACCCCTGGCAATCAAAACCATTCTGATATCTTAATTCAAAACCTGACATAGCTTTATAACGATTGTAAATATCTTTTAAAGTTCTTCCCCAAGCGTGATGAACACCCATTGGATTATTGGCTGTAATCGGACCGTCAATAAAACTCCATTTTGGTTTACCTTTATTAATCTTGCGTCTTTTGTTAAAAATATTTTGATCCTTCCAAAACTGGAGCACTTCATGCTCCTGCGAAATAAAATCAACACTAGACTTTATTTTTTTTATAGCCATATAATAAAAATATAATGTTAGTTGTAAGAACTAGAAATTAGGACGATCTGCTTTTACTTTGCTAGTTAAGAAAGTAATTAAGGAATGTTTCTAAATAATTTTAGGTAAGGTAATGTTTTATAGAACTAATCGATTTAATAATTAAGAGTCACGAATAATGAAGAACCATTACTCTTTTTTATTAGAAGTAAAAGACTGCCTTTCTTGCGAGATGCTTTTTCTTTTTTCTTAAATTGTTTCAAAGATTTTACCTGCTGAGTTCCTACCCTTTTTATTATATCACCCTCAGTAAGTCCTTTATCTGCTGCTTCGCTATTAGGATCAACAGATACAATAATTAGGCTACCATCGTTGTCTTCAATATTGTATTTGTTCTTCAAGGCTTTATTTATTTCTTTTACCTCTAAACCAAGAATTGCAGAACCGGAGGTGGTTCTTGCTGTTATTGGTTTTTCTTCTTGTAATTCTTGAAGAACAACATCAAGAATCTTTTTTGCTCCATTTCTAAAAACTACCACCTTTGTGTTGGTTCCTGGAGGCATTAGTGATACTATGTTCCTAAGATTGGATGGGTCTGTAATTTTTCTGTTATCAAAATTTATGATTACATCACCTTCTTCGACACCACCAACTTCAGCAGGACTATCTTCGACAACCTGCGTTACTAGGGCTCCATCTCTAGATTCCATTTCCAATGCATTAGCGGCATCTGCATCTAATGGTTGAATGTAAACGCCAAGCCATGATCTAGTGACATAACCCTTATCTATGAGATCAGACATTATTCTTTCTGTCATATTTGAGGGAATAGCAAAACCCACACCCCTATTACTACGCTCATATCCTCCAGTAGCAATGGCTGTATTAATTCCAACAAGTTCACCCTGCATGTTTAACAATGCACCTCCGCTATTTCCAGGATTAATAGCAGCATCCGTTTGTATAAAGTCCTCATAGCTCTGACCTCTGATAATATTGCTGCGCCCAAGAGCACTTACAATACCAGTTGTTACCGTGTGACTTAAATTTTCTGAAAATGGGCTACCTACAGCCATTACCCACTCTCCAACTCTTAGTTTATCGGAATTCCCAAGCTTTAACTCTCTTAAATCATTTGCCTCTATTTTCAATATAGCCAAGTCCGACTTTGGATCAGTGCCCATTACCTCTGCATTGTACTCACGCTTATCAATGAGTTTGACTTTAATATTATCCATGTCTTCTACAACATGGTTATTTGTCAAAATATATCCATTTTTTGAGTCTACAATTACACCAGAACCAAGAGCATTTGTTTTATATTCTCTCTCACTGTTAGGGTCCATGTAAGGATTGAAAAAAAAATAAAGATCGTTGTTTGGCACTTTCATGATCTTATCGGTAATAATGGTCACAACTGCTGGTTTCGCATCTTCTGCTACATCTGCAAATGCCTTGCTAAACTGTTGCACAACAGAATTTTGGGCAAATATGTTCCCAATAAAAATAGAAAATAAAAAATATATCCGTATCATTGCATTCCTTTGCTATTTATAACGTCAATAATGCACATATAACGCATAATGTTCCAAAAAAAAGCCCTCAAAACTAAGGGCTTTTTTAGATGATGAATTGTAGAGTTGTTATTTCAAAAATAACATCTTTCTCATTGCGTGAAATTTTTCAGTGCTCAACGTGTAAAAATACATACCCGTAGAAACCATTACACCTTTATCATTTGTACCATCCCATTGCATCATATGATATCCAGAGGATACTTCTTTACTAGCTAACGTTTTTACCTTCTGACCCATAAGATTATAGATTGTAATATCCACAGCAGATGCTTCAGGAAGGTCAAACCTTATCTCTGTTTTGGGGTTAAAAGGGTTGGGATAATTTTGATGCAGAGAAAATACACCCGGAACCAACTTAACATCAGTAGAGACCGAATTAGAATATACATCAGCAATTTCTCCTCTTGGACCTGAGACAAAGATATCGCTCAAACTAATTCCGCTTACATCTGTCATTTCACCATAAAAACTGTAAGGAATTTTAACCAGTTCTTTCTGGTTTGATTCAACTGTTTCACCAGACATATCAACAACAATTACCTTCATATGTCCATCGCTCAATTTACTATGCGTAATGATGACATTCTCTTGCATCAATGATAAAGCAGGAGCATTAATCGTTACGAGATCGGGATTATACTTTAGGTCGAATTGAATACCTTTTAGTGCTCCACTGTAGTCAAGTTCAACTAGAAGTTCTGACAGCTGATGATCGATAGACAGCCCAACATTCGCAAACGAACCTCCACTAGAAAATCTTCCAGCTGCTGTACCGGTGATAATATCAACGATAATTACAACGTCAGCAACATTTAGTTCTCCATCCATATTTACATCTGTATTATTAAACGCAGCGTCGTTAGGGATCGTTTCTTGCAGTATAAAATCAACGAGTGCAAGTACATCAGCAATTGTGGTTTCACTATCAAAATTTGCATCTCCAATGGCATAAGGGATAGCACAAGCTGTGTTTGATGGTCTTGATTCAAGAATTCCATATCCACCTGCTGACGGATCACCTGTATTCCACTGCGCTTTGACTTCATAACAATAGTTAATGTAATTAGCGCTTACAGTAATCGTATCAAGGGTGTCAGTGGTAGTTGCTACTAATGTAGTAGTAGCATCATCAGCAACCTGATAAACATTGTAGACCTCAAGGCTATCATCACGGCTACTGTTTCTTACAACACTTGGAATCGGGTTTGCAACGTAAAGGTCTGTTAAAATATGATTACCTCCAGAACTAGTATTATGGACAATTGTTTGTTCGCTAAAATTTGAAAGTCTTCCATAACTCAAATCGGCTGCTTCCGCTGGTTGCCCGGAAGCAGTCACTGCATATGCTGCCTCACCTGGAGCTCCAAGAAAAGAAGCAAGGATCCCAAAATCACCAGCAAGTCCATAGTACTCATCTGCAATGGTGTTCCATCCGTACCCTGCACCAGTGGTAACCCAATTACGATCGAAATATTCTGGTGAAACAGGTTCTAGATCATCGCCTATTCCTAAAAATCCACCACCATCATTTACTACTATGTAGATATCTCCACTTGATACTTCGATATTCTGATCTGAAATATCAAAAGAGTA
>CEQT01070671.1_pt1 | contig 14545 bp, 2 predicted proteins | sample 530951 | NCBI WGS metagenome assembly CEQT01 (sample SAMEA2621132, study PRJEB7988) | marine metagenome | biome: marine biome (ENVO:00000447); feature: surface water layer (ENVO:00002042); material: "saline water (ENVO:00002010), including plankton (ENVO:xxxxxxxx)" | depth 5 m
CGTTATTAATTCTAAATTGATCTGTTACAATTGCCGACATTTTTTATGTTCTATAGTTTTTTTCTTATATTTATACTAGGTTTACTTGACTTTAAATAGGATTGCTCCTATCAGACAATGCACCAGTATCTCTTATGCCAGAATTTCTTCTCTGCATGGTTGGAAAAGTTGATAAACCTGAGTTTATAGTTTTTCCAGAAACAGTAACTGATATTCTATCTGCTACTACAGGATTCCTAGTTCCACCAGTTAATTTACCCCAAGAGAATCTACCAGAGATTCCACTAGTTGAAATACCTGTTAGTGAAGTATCTGTCTTCACACCAGCAACAAATTCTGCTGTATTTGAGGTGGTGCTGTATGAACTAATCAAGTATATATTATCAAAGAATGATGTTCCGACTCCTACAGGAGCTCCTGTTGCTGTTACAACAGAGGTAACACCTGCTCCAACTGCAGTATCAAATATGTAAATTGGATCTCCATTTGACAATCCTGTAAACGTTCCAGATTCTTTTTCTAAGAAGAATTTTATAGTAGAACTACTCAATACATTTATTGAAGTAACTATACCACTAAATCCACTTGATCCAGTGAATCCAGTTATCAATTCATATGGTGTTGTTGGAACTGGTGCTATTACATGAGTAACTGCTGATTGAGAGTATCCAATACCTCCACTACTAATTGTTACTGAAGTTATGACACCACTTGTTATATTACCTGTCGCTGTTGCAACATGTGTATTGATACCTGTGGTTGGTATACCAACGGAAATAGATGTTGTTGTTCCAACATACCCTTTACCACCATCATTTACAGTTATAGATTGTACTGTTCCCCCAACAGAAATTACAGCAGATAAACTAGCAGCTCTTGGTGTTATCGACTCATCGACAACTAATACACCTATATCAGTTGGATTTTCATAGAAGAACTGTGTAGTGGAAGAATTAGTTCCAATTCCAATACTATCAAGATAGAAATCTTGATCACTTGTTGAAAAATCTTTAATTATTTTAGATTCTGGGAACACTAAAGGTTCAATTAAAGGTCTTACTTTAGTTACTAACTCACCATTAATGAATTTATCAGTTTTTTGTTTTATCCATCTTAATGGTTTTGATACTTGAGAATTGATTCCCTCTTCAAAATATAAATTAGTTTCAATTAAATCTGAAGTCACTATACCTGCTATGACTCTCTTCTTTTGATCAAAATTAGATATATCTTCATTTTTTAATAGTTGAATTTCATCTCCAACTTTTACTGACTCATCAGCATCTACAAAAGTAACATCAACGTTATTTGAACCTTTGTAGAAAAATATAGTTACGTTATCATTAACATCTGGTGGTTCTGTAAACTGAAAAGATGTTCCACCATTGAATATGTAAGCATCATCAGGACTTTGTATTACACCGTTAACAAATATTAACAATAGTGCCTGCATGTCAATATTTGAATTGGCAGCAGCTTCAAATGAAACCAATTCTCCCTTAAAATTGAGTGGGAATCTGGTTCTAATTCCATCTTGAAGACTTACTATGGAATCAATATAATCAAAATCTCCTACATTCCAAGAACAGAAAGAATCAGTGAACACTTCATTTACAGTAAATTCCAGTTCATTCAATGGTGATGATAATGATTTATCTGTAACTAATCCAACTGGTTTAAATACATCTCCCTTTCTAAATCCATAACCAGATCTTGTAATATCAAATGACTTAACTTCAAATAATGTAGAACCAATACCAGTAGTATTACTTCCCCCCACATCAATATTTAAAAGCAATCCTGTTCCAGTATCTGTAGTAGCACCTAAACCAATTCTAGAAACTCCAACAATGGGTAAGTTTTCGTATGTGGGTGAAGGTGCCAACACTATAGGACTAGAATAACCACTTCCACCACCAACAACGTTAAATGCTAACGTTCCTCCAACACCAACAGTCGCTGTAATTGTGGCACCAGACCCAACACTATCGGTAATACCAATACTAATAATACCATTACCAGTCACACTTAATTCTGAACGATATCCAGATCCATGGAAGTCAGTTGTTCCTATACCAACAGCGGTAATTGAACCTCCAGCACCAATAACTGCAGTGACAGCAGCACCAGCTAAGGGAGCAAATCCTAATCCACCAGTATAACCAATTGATATTATTTGTCCTGATCTTGGCAATTGGTTTTGGTTTACATCAGATAAACTAACAATTTGAGTTCCGTCAGCTGATGAAATTCCACTAAATACAAAACTTGTTATTCCTGTTGATTCTATAAACTCATAATTATTATTTGGGTTTTGAGGTGTGGTTGGAGGTTGGAATATACCATTTAAAGTAACAAAACTACTTCCTGTATTAAGACCAGTTGTGTTTACTCCTGATATTGAGGTTCTAAATGTTTTTCCTATTCCAGTAAATTCAGTTGAAACATCATCAAAGACAGCATTATCCGAATAGTCCTGCTGTAGGTATACTCTTCCACTAAAGGATGATCTAAGTCTTTCTCTATTAGAATCATTTTTGGTATTAACTCCTGCCCCTCTAGGTGGATCTGTAAAGAATAGTTTTTCATCAACGATGTTATATCCACCTTTAAACAATCTAACTGTGGACGAATCGGAATGGGTAGACACTGAAGATCCAACAACAGCTCTAGAAACATCAACTAATTTTAATGCACCAGTATTTGTTATTGGTCCTACATTAGTTGTACCAAAACCAACATTATTAACTTTTACAAATTCATCATTTATTTTTAGTAGATCTTCAATTACTACAGATGTAATTCCTGCCAAAGATAATATTGTAGTTGATATTGATACTTGACCACCAACGTTTCCAGATAATGTGGTTGTTATTGGGGTAAATGATATTGGGGATTGTATTACATTATCAAGTGTTATTAATGATTTTTCATTCTTTTTAAACATTCCCAACTTATGTCTATTTCCAGACCCAACTGTATTAAAGGTAACAGCAGTTCCTGCCTTTGTTGTTGATAATTGGAATACATTTGAATTAGTTGTACCTGAAGGTAAAACCACGTAAACTTCACTTGGTAATGGATTACCGTTTGACATTACTAGTGATGAAATTCCCACACCATCTATTGAAGATCCTGGTTCATATATCAATCTCTCATTTGCGTTGAAGAAATTATCCAGTATTGTAAATTCACCAGTTGCTAAATTTACATCGTCTGGGGGATTGAAATTTCTAGCAAATATTGGGATATTATTATGTTTTAATTCAAACTCTAAAGAATTTGACCTTTCACTATTAATTGCATCATATTGTAAAAGTGATAGAGACTCTTGAGATTTACCATATTCAAGAGTTGGTGTTGTGTTTATTAAATCAAGTCCAGTATTAATAATTTCACTGTAAGATTGAACTTGTAAATTACCAACTCCAATGAATGATGCATCAGGATGGAATTTTAAATTTAAATTTGATCCGTTGTATTCTGATGAAAATGTTCCAATCCCAGAATCTGTTCCTATTGATATAAATGGATATTGTGTAATGAAAATATCTTCACCATCATGTGCCATTAAAACTTGATGTAGAGCACTAGTATTTCCTATTGAAACTCTAATAATACTTTTAACTGTAGTATCTCTTGAAGTTGTAAATCCTGCTATCACTGCTGTGGAGGCAATACTTACAAAATTAGATTCCAATCTGGCAGAATTCTCAGATCCATTTGGTTGTGCTTGTGATTTAAATCTAAATGTTCCTATACCAATTGATGTTGTACCAAAACCAACAATTTTTGAATTAAGTAAAACTTGATTGGGTCTATCGTTTTCATAATTTAAAGACAATACATTAGCACTAAGATCTGATGTAAAAGTTCCTATCGAAAGATTAGTATTTGTTTCTAAAGAATAATTTGATATGTATGAATTTGTACCATCATGAGTGACATAAAGTTCAATTACATTATTTTGATTACTAAAAGTATCTTTTACATCAATTGTTGCAAAATAAGATTCAATATTGGAAATATTAGATGATATAATAGTGGAAGTAGTTGATGAAGAAACATTTACATTTTTTCCATCTAATTGAATAAATCCAATAGATGTTTGACCAACTCCAACTCCAGGTAAAAATGTATGTTGTAAAACTTTTATATCTAAATCTCCATCAAAAATATTTGTTGGAGTAAATTTTAAACTATAAGCACCAGCTCCGATATCATTACCAATAATATCAATCAATTTGGATTCGACTTCTATAGATCCTTTCTGAATGGTATATACATCTTCATTGATAAAATCTATAGATGTAATTAATTCGGTTGCTTGAAGAACATTTGTTGTAGATGCTGCTCCACTGGATGGAACTCTTGCTTGAACTAAAAATCTATCAAATGAATTAACAAGAGTTAAATTTCCATCAGTTGTAGCATTATTTGTAGATTCTTTAAATAATCCACTTATGTCATCTACTGTTAAAACTCTATTTGTAGAACATTGGAAGAAGTTAGAAAGACGTTTATTTTCAAAAGTAATAAATTTAGATCTAAGTGGATTTGTTAGAACATCTACATCTTGAGCTAAATCAAAAGTATCAATGGCATCAACTCTATTTTCTGTTGTTAAATCTCTAATAATTGTTGAAGAGTCAACAACTGCAGTTCTTCCAACACCAACAAAAGAACTAATCCCAACGTCAGCAAAATTCTTAAGACCAGATGTATGAAGTAACTTATTAACAGGACTTACTGACTCTTGATATGATATTGGACTTTGAATAGTGTATGATAATGTTTGGTAATAATCATTATCGGGAAGAACTTGATAATCCTGATTTAATTTACCAACATTATCTGACCATCCAAGTAATTTTTCTGATGAGAAATCAACTTCAAATTCTCCTTCATTACTAAATATTGTGTTTATGGTACCTATTGTTCCAGAGGAAATTCCTCTTACTTTATCGTCAAGTTTTAATTTAAAATCACCTATAACTTTTATATAATTGTTTGATATTCTATCAACAGTTAATTCAACTTTAATAAATTCTCCATTGTTTCTTGATACTAAAAGTTTTTCTCCTATGACAAATGAAGATAACTCAGTAACAACGGTAAATTTTGGATATTTTTTGAAATTAATTACAGATCCAAAAGTTTGGATAGTTTTTGCTAATCCAGGATTTGAAACTAGTCCATGAATATTAAATTCCAATCTAAATGGATTTGGATTAATACCACCAATCACTCTCTCAACTGGATAAAATGCAAATTTATTAACAGGCGAGTTGAAAGTATTTCCATATTCATTTTCTACATTTTCTACAAAAATTGTATCTCCTGCTTCAAATGGTGCAGTTGAAAATCCTAAAATAGGAGTGGCAAGTGTTACAGTAACTATACCAGTAGTTTTATTAGTAACAATTGTTGATCCAATTGCTATATTTGTAATTGGTATTCCACTTGTATTATTTTTAGTGAAGACCTTAGAATTACCTATACCGAAAGGTGTATTGACCACATCCACAGATGTAATAGATTGTGAAGATGGACTAATATTTGCTCTTAAAGATCCACTGTTTACAATTTCTTTTGTATCAATATCTTGAATTACTAATTCGGGTTCACTTACATAATTTTCACCACCGTTTTTAACTATAACTGAAGTAATTTTATCAGAGTCTTTTAAAGATATTGCTGGTGATAAATTAGCTATTGGTCTTAGAGTTTTGTCAGAGGCATATTCAAATCCAACATTTAATATTTCTACATTGGTAATTTTATTTGCTGTTGAAGATTCTGGCAATAATTTAGCGTTAATACCTTGAGTTGAAGCAACACTAACAAATTTAGGAGTTGCTTTATATCCAAATCCTCCAGATACTAATTGAATTTCGTTTATAGAACCTACATCATTTTTTGATGTCGTAGAATATTCTAACTTATTTGTATTGTTAGTATCATACTTTAAAATTTCTGGTCTTTCTACTAATCTAATATCAAATGTGGTTTCTCCTACCCCAGCTATAGAATAATCTTGATTATATTTACTGTCAACATAAGATATTTCTAATGCATTTGGAACATCAAAATCAGATGTACTTATAAATCCAGATTTTTCAACATTATAAAATAAATTTAATACACTATCGTCTGAATAGTTAACTGTCAAAGATGCTGTTGGAGTAACTCCAATAGTTCCTGTTGTGGTAACTACGTTTACAGAAGTTGTTCCTGTAGAAACAAAATCATTTTTAAAATCTTTATCTTCATATATTTTAAAATCAAGTCCTGCTAATGAAGAGTCTGAAAGATCAAATACTAAATTATTATTTCTCACTACTTCGATTGGGGGATCAATTAAAGATAATTGATGCTCAGATCCACCAATTGATACTATATTTACCACATTTGGGGGAACAGAGGTAGAATCATAACGTGTTTCTGATAATTTTATATTATTGCTGTCTATTTTGTAAACAAAATATGCTCCTGTGCTTAACCCACTAGCAATTGTATCAGATGCATCATAATAAACTTTATCTCCTGTTTTTAATCCATGAGAATTTAAATTTAAAACATTAGTAGAGATATTAATACTAGCAGAAGTAAATCCAATCTGATCTATAAGTAAACTATCAATCAATGAATTATATTTAACTTTAACAGCGTTAGAAGTTCCAATACCAACAGATCTATTAGAGTCTATGTTTAAACTAATAATATCATTTACTTTTAAACTATGTGAAGTACTTAAAGTAACTTTTGAATTTACCCTTTCAATATTTCCAGTTACTTTATTAAAATTAGATTCAAATCTATATTTAAAATAATTATCACCATTAGTTCTGAAAAATAATCCATTAGTTGAAGTTATCAAACCTACTTGAGTTACTATTCCAATATAATTTGGAGATTTGTTTATTGCAAATAAAGTTTGACTTGTTCCTGAAAATGGTATATTAAAGGACTGCCCAACTGAACCATCTCTAGAAACTTCAAGAACACTGTTACCATCTGTTTTAAAAGTAATTCTTTGTCCAGTTTTAAATGGATGATTTGGTAGATAAATGCTTTGTGCTGGAACAGCAACTGAACTTGAAGTATCTCCAACAGACACTGTTATTGATGAAGTAATTCCAACTGTTGTAGCGAGACCAACAGCTTGTCTAGGATTAAAGTATACTATATCATCAACTTTAGAATTGAAAAAATTAGATTTAAAAGATATATCAAAGAAACTAGGAATTAGATTAACCTTAGAGGATAAAGTATGTCCCGTGCCTGTTATACCTCTTTCAACTCTTAGAATATTTCTATCATCAAATTTATTTAAGACAAGTAACTTTTCAGTTCCAATTCCAATACTACTACCAATTGAGATAACATCTGTTTTATATACAAATATATCAGTTACTACACCTGCAACTGAATTTGATGACATTTGTTTATATAATATAGTGCTTTCAGTTGAAATAGCAGACACTCTATGGTTTCCAATTAAAGAAACTCCAGATGTTGATTTAATATCTGTTGATAAACCAGATAATATTAAATTGTTTCCTAATTCAAATTGATGAGTATTTGGAACAAATACTGATACAGTTAGATTATCTTTTCTAATAAAAGTAACATTCTCAAATAATTCATAATTTGTATTGATCTCTGATATTGATTTACCACCAATCTTAGCAACACGAGCACTTATTCCTGTTCCTTCTGTTCCACTATTATCAAATACAACACTGTCAGTTACTTTATAATCTTCTCCAGATTCTAATATTAAAAGATTATCCACAGATCCCTGAGAAACTGATGTCACCTTTGTTGTTTGTGGTAATATTTCATTTGACTCTACAATAAAATCATTATTAGCAGAAGAATCGCTTAATTTATATGGAAAAGTATTTCTAGTTAATTTTGAATTATTAAAATCAAAAGATTGTGTTATGGTTGAACGGGAATCTACAACACTAGGAACTGATCTATAAGTATTACCTATAAAATATGGAAATACTGGTTTTTGTGATAATGGATCAACACTTGCAAAGTAAGCATAAACTCCATTAGGATAATCTGGTGTTCGACAATATCTACCATTATGTTCATCTAAATCAGTTGATGATGTTGGTGAATATGCGTAGTCATTGACAAAAAATCCGAGATCAAAATTTAATTTTTCTCTATCCTTGATATTAGAATGTATTTTATATCCACTTTCTAATATTTTAATAGATGATGAGTTATCAAAAGGATCACTGTATCCACGAGGTCCATATATTGGGTTTCCATCATATGCCCATCCAATTATAGGAGAATGCTCACCAGGTATGTCATTAAATTCATCTTGACCTATTTGAGTGGAATATCCAACAACAGAATACTTTAATTGATCATTAGATGGTATTAATGATACATCCTTATATTTTTGATTATATGGACTAGATGTTTGAATACCAATTAAGTTTAATTTTGTGATTGACGAATTAAATACAGCATTTTTTCCTCTCTCAGTTATTCTAATACTTGTTTGATTGAAATCATATCCAATTCCATTATTTAAAATAATTACATCAATAATTTTTAAGTAAGTTGAAGATTTTTCATCTCTATCAATCACTGCTCTTAATGATGCACCGACACCATTACCAATTACAGTTAAGTCTGGAGTTGAATAATATTCACCACCACCATCTTGAACATTAACAGCAACGATTTTTCCATTTGATATTATTGGATTTAATGAAGGACTAATATTTTTACCAGGTCTAGATACTCCATTTTTAATTAAAATGTTTGGTTTATTTTCATAATTTAAAATTTCAGTGCTTCCATATCCAGTTCCTTTTTGATATAATAAAGTATCAACAATTTGACCTTGAATCACAGGTGTTAAATTAATTTTTTCAGATGTAGATAATGAATATATCGCATCAATTGAAATTTCTATATCTGGATATTTGAATAGTTGATATCCTGTTCCTTTTGTTTTAAGATCAACATAATTTTTTGATATAAAATTAGTGTTATCAGTCGCACCGATACCAACATCACATAATCTAAAAACATTATTATCAATTTTAATGATCTTGTATTGAGTAGATGTTGACAACCCTAATATAGACTGAGGTGTTGTAGTTCCCAATCCTGCAGATGGTTTGTAGTCTACTACATCTCCACTTAAAAATCCATGATTTTCAAAAGTGATTGTTGATTTATGAGTAGAAATTCCAGTATTTGAATTTACAAATACTTTTCGATTAATATATGGTTTTCCAGACTTTATAATTCTTATACCAGATAATGTATTTTTTCCCTCTTTTATTCTAAATTTATGAACTCCATTTTTAGCAACTTCAGTAAATCCTATGGTATTAATACCACTAACATAATCAGATTCATTTCTATAAAGTCTAATTGTGGATAATCCCACAACTTCTGGCCAATATTGCTCACCATCAACTAAACTCTCAGTGTTAGAAAGATTACTCCCTCTAAATTCTCCTATTCCTAATGGAGTATTTTTATTTTTATCATATACTAAAACTTGTCCACTATTTAAATTATGTGGATCAAAGAAAGTTATAGTTTCAGAATAAGTATCTACACCACCACCAAAGAAAGTAGTGACACCACTAAATTCTAAAGTTCTATTTCTTTTTCGAAGAATTGGTTGAAGAACTGCTTCTCCACTATTACCACCTGTTAATTTTATAGAAATAACATCTTCAATATCAAAACTTTGTTGGTCAACTTGTATTTCTCTTATGTCTCCATCCAAAACAGGACTTACAAGTGCTTGAGTTGATCCTGCTGATACATTTTCAATTTCAATCAAAGGTGGATTTATAACATCATAATCAGTTCCAAAACCTATTACTGAAAAATTTTCTACTTCACCATGAAAAATTGCATCTTCCGATTTTCCATTTTGTATTTCAACACCATTTATTAGCATCCCTACAGGACCACTGACTGTTTCTGTGCCTTTTCCTAAATTTTGTTGAACATCTAGTGGATATTTTTTTAATAATTTTTGAGTGGATATTTTTTTACCATATTGATTTGCTAATGTGAAGGTATGACCTCCAATTGTATTCTTAGGAATACCAAATTCAATAAAATCATTTGCTTCTATAAAAGCTGGTGCTTGGAATAGTTTTATTTTATTATCGCTAATTTTTTTAACATAATAGAAACCTTTTGTTAATCCAACTAAAGGATCATCCTCTATTTGAGGAGAATAATGTATTTTATCTCCCGTTACAAAAGGAATATTGGATCCGAATGAGATTGTTGAATATTTTTTAGTTAAAGGATTTTTATCCTGAATAGTTGTATTTTCTATAACAAAAGGTATGCCAATCTCAGATATATTTCTTGTAATAACATGAGAAGGTAATGAACCGCTTGCTACGTACATATTTTCATCAGATTCATTATAAACATTTTGTACGTCTGAGGTTAATATATTATTTCCAAATTCAATTTCTGCTGCAGCACTTGATGCTTTTTTAAGAATTCTTCGAATCGCATATCTTTTTGAAGGACTAAAATCAAAAGGATCATCTAATGTTATCTTATTATCACTACCACCAGATGTTATCTTTTGTATCCTTGAAGTAGCTACAATATTTCCTAAAGAAAAAGAAGCATTTTTTTTCTCCAAGATTTGAACAAAATCGCCTTCTTTTAAACTAGACTTATCTATCTTTGATTTTAGATTAAATTCACTTATTGATCCTCTGGTAGATTCACTAATATCATAAGAGGATGCTGTATTGTATATCCAAGAATTGGCAAATATTTCTTTTCTACTTTTATCAGAAGATGGGTTTTTTATAATTTCACCCATGCTTTTTACATTTATTGTTTCTCCCTCTAAAGATAGTTTATTTGTTTCTGCAGGAATAAATTTACTTAAAACACCCGTAATTCTTAATTCAGACTTATTTGATAAATCACCATTCTCATATCCAAAAATATTGTCATTTTCACTGATATCATCACCTAAATTAATTCCATCAGTATCAATTCCAGAACAATTTAAAAATTGATTTATTGTTTTATCAGTATATGTAATGTTTGTAGAAAGACCAGAGGTAATTGTACCAGTTGTCCCAAATCCAACTGTAGAGTCAACTGTTATAATACTTGATCCACTACTAACATTTTCAATCGATCTTGTCTTACCAGTAACTTCAAAGGTTCCTGTTATAGACTCTTCATCATCAAATCCAACAAATAAATCTAAAATAAAATAATTTTTAGAAGTTGCTATTCCAGATATACCAGATAACACTTCAACTTCAGAAACAGATGCAGTTGTAGATAGATCTGTTGATCTGAATATGGTTTGACCTTTTAATTTTAAAGGATCACCAGATATTTTTTCTGCTACTATTCTTTGTCTTCTTAAATACCTTGCTGATGATGGTTTAACCAGATAATTTTCAAGATCAATTACTTTTGGTGTTACCCCAAATAAAACATTGTATAAAATTCTAAAGGACTCCTCTGTTCCTTTAGATTCATAAAATGTTCTTGCTTCCTTTATAAAATTATTTACGTCTAAATTTGATACAAAATTAGAATTTTCTAATCCAGGTGTAAATGTAGTTTTAAGTTTTTTGTAAAACTCTTTTAAAAATAAAGTACTTAAATTTTCAACTTTTGCTCCTTCAATATGAGATTCTGCAGATGAAGATGAGAAAACAATTTCAGATGGATTATTAGAATCTCTAAAAGATGTAATTCCACTAAAACCACGCTTACACTCAGTAAAAGTATTTGTACCTGCTATTCCTGTATATGTAATAATTTCACTTCCAATTTTTAACAGTCCATATTCACTTGGAAATGAATCCTTAATAGAATTTGAAGAGGTGACTGTTATAGTTTTAGATGTAGTCCCAATACCAACTGCAAGAGTTGTCTCTCCTTTAACAACTTCTGTAGTTAAGTTATCTAATTTTAAATATTGATCTAAGTTATCAACTAAATCAATCGGACCTCCAGTATATTCCTGAGAGATGTAATATTGTTTTAAAAATTTTACCGCATCAGGACTTTCAGACAATATAAACTCTGGAAGTTGATTGTCAATAATTTGTTGAACTTTTACTCTTTTATCAATACCAGTACCTATCATATTATCCTCTTACTAATTTACCATTGGTATAACTTGATGTAACTTTGTATCCAACACCTGATATTTGATCTCCTGACGAAATTGTGTCCTTCACCATATTTATGAGACTATCTTCAATGTTAAATTTTAAGTATAAATCCTGAAGACCTATGATATCATTAGATTCTGGGAAAGCTTGAACTTCGATTATGTTATTTGGTTTTACAGTTGATGTAATATTGATAGTAGTTAAATTTATCTCACCTTTGATGTAATCTACAATTCCTGCATTTTCAACAATAATAACTTTTTCACTATCACTAATATCTTGTTTTACAATTGAAATTATACCAGTTAATTTATCAGCATTTGGAGTATCTGTTAAAAATACAGTTGAACTTTCTCCAGCAATTTTAAATCCTGTGCTTTTAATATTTAATCCTTCAGACTTAACATTAAACTCATTACCAAAACAAAGTTCATATTGTACAAATTGATTAAGTAAAGCATTTAAATTTCTTCGGATTCGAACTCTTGTGATATTGGATGTAATTGAATCTTCAATGTTATCAATAACACTTAAAACTTTACTATATTTAAATCTACCACCAAATTTGTTAATTTCTGTGGACTTTGAATAAGTTGTCAAACCATTCACTACATTAGTTTTCAATTGTTCAACATTTATAACTTTTGATGAGTTATAGTATATGAATGACTCCAGTTCAATATGAAGAACCTTCAAATCAACTATTTTTTGAGTAATTCCAGTTAGAGTATAATTTTTTAAATTTGATAGTATTTGAGTTTTGTCAAAATCAGATACAAAATCACCATTTTGAGGTTTTATTGTAATAAACACAGTTCCAAATTGTGGTGGATCAATTTCCTCTCCACCAACAACAGAAACACTTTCAGTGTTTGGATAAATTTGTTGTATTATTGCTTCGTAATCCCTTGCTGTGACCGCCCTGTACTGTGATGAATAGAGTCGAGGGGCAAAGTACTTAATTGAGTTAACTGACTCAATATCACCACCATTAGAGGCACCAGAAGCGACTGTTATTTTCGGTTGTGATGATAGGTTTATAGTATTATTAAGCGTATCAGTTATTGTACCTGCAAACGTAAATGATGAAGGTCCATTTCCATCTTTTCCATCAGTAACAATATAACTTACGCTAATTGTTTTCCCATTTTCAATTTTTCGACCAAAAATACCATCTCCAAATAAAAGTTCATATTTTTCATCTTGAACTTCCTGAATTAAGAATGTAGAAGATGTAGAATCTATATTTAAAATATTGTCAACTCGTGTAAATAGAGTTCCTTTATCTGCACCAAACCTTTGTGCTGGATCACTTGGGGAAGTATTAGGATCATCTTTTACATATACCACAATCGTAGATGTATCTATAAAAGGATTGTCTAAAATAAATCTTTGGTCAAGTGATCCATCAGTTACAAATGATTTTTTTACGAATGTTCCCTGTAAAACTTTGATTGAATCAAAAGATGCCGAGTATCCATTTGTAATTGTATTTCCCTCTGGATTAACAGACACATTACCTAAGGTTGTTGTAGTTGTAATATCTTCTGGAATCGAAAAAGTGTATGTAATGTTACTATTTGAAGCAATACAGACCAGACCCGCCCTCAGAGTGACCGTGGAGGGTGCTGTATCAATGTTTACCTCTTCTGTGTTTGTAATAGTAAAAGATATGGTCGCTTGTGCTGCAGTTCGAGATCGAGGGACGTATCCTATGTTTCTTGCCAGTGAAACTACGTTTTCTCTGACTGTTGCTGAGTCAAGAAAAGACTCATTAACAACCATGTTTGAGTTAAACGCAGTAATATACGTATTATATGCTAAAGTATCAATTAAAACTGAAAAATTGGATCCCTCAAAGTCAAAATCAGTAAAATCTGAGTTTGCACGAAGGTAATCCTTAATTGATGTTTTGATTTGGTCAAAATCTAGGTTTGAAAATTTAGTAAATGGCATATTATCGTGTGGCTTCTAATATGAATTGAAATTCTTGTGTCGGAAACTGCTGTCCAATGATATCAAAGAAGACAGTTACTTCAAATTCGTTCTGATCTGGTCGTGGATTCACCTCAACATCCAAATTATCGATTCGGGGTTCGAAATTTTCGATAGTTACGATGATTTGTCGTTGAATTACAGAAGCAGTACCAAAATCACAGAACTCAAACAGTGTATTTCTCACTTCACTACCCAAATTTGGATTAAAAAATCGTTCTCTAGGGATAGTTTCCACTAAATTCCTGACAGATCTCTTAATTGCGTTCGCATCAGTGATAATTGTGAGGTCTCCTGTTACAGGATGTGGTTTAAATGATAAGCTAATATCCTTAAATGACCTAGATATCCTAGTTTTCATTCAATTTAGT
>CEQT01032288.1_pt1 | contig 14383 bp, 10 predicted proteins | sample 530951 | NCBI WGS metagenome assembly CEQT01 (sample SAMEA2621132, study PRJEB7988) | marine metagenome | biome: marine biome (ENVO:00000447); feature: surface water layer (ENVO:00002042); material: "saline water (ENVO:00002010), including plankton (ENVO:xxxxxxxx)" | depth 5 m
CATTCATCTGGTGAGAAATTGGAAAAACTAAACACATCAATCAAAACCTTTCTCGATAACTATGGGTTAGAAAAAGGCGTTAAGCAAAATACCGCTATTGCGATATGGGATGAGGTTGTTGGTGATAGGGTTTCAAAAAACACAGAACCGGTGAGTGTTGAGCACGGCGTTATTACTGTTTCTGTTTCAAACTCAACATGGAGACAAGAGTTGCTTTTTAAACATCAAGATATAATACAAGAACTAAATAACAGGTTGGGTAAAAACACAATTAAGGAGATTCGTTTTATATGAGCGATACACAAACAAACAAAGGTTATAGCGCAGAAAATATCAAAGTCCTTGAGGGGTTAGAAGCGGTAAGAAAACGACCCGCTATGTATATTGGCGATGTTGGAAAAAGGGGTTTGCACCACCTGGTTTATGAGGTGGTTGATAACTCTATTGATGAAGCGTTAGCGGGTTATTGTAACCGCATCACAGTTGTTTTTAATAGCGATGGTTCGGTTACCGTAGAAGACGACGGAAGGGGAATTCCTGTTGACATTCATAAAGAGGAAAAAAAACCCGCAGTTGAGGTGGTTATGACGGTTTTACACGCAGGTGGAAAGTTTGACAAAGGCTCTTATAAAGTATCTGGCGGTCTTCATGGTGTGGGTGTGTCTGTGGTGAACGCACTGTCTGAATGGATGTGGGTTGAGGTTAAAAGAGACGGAAAAATCCACAAGCAAGATTATAAAATAGGCGAACCACAAACAAAACTCAAAACCGTCGGTACCGCAAAAAAAACAGGTACAAAGGTTTGTTTTTATCCTGACAGCAAAATTTTTAAAACAACCACTTTCGAATATGATATAATCAGTGAAAGGTTGCGTGAGCTTGCTTATTTAAACAGAGGGATTGAAATTCACCTTAAAGATGAGCGGTCCGAACAAGGTGAGTCAGACGTATTTAAGTTCAAAGGGGGTTTAAGTGATTTTGTAAAATATCTTGACGAACACAACAACCCTTTGCACAATAAAATAATCACCGTTAACCGTGAAGATGGTGTCGTGCCTGTAGAGGTTGCGTTGCGATACGGTAACACTTATAACGATAATATTTTAACGTTTGTTAATAATATTAACACCATTGAGGGTGGAACCCATTTATCTGGTTTTAGGTCCGCATTGACACGAGCAATGAACAATCACGCCTCAAAAAACAACCTGATAAAAGCTAAGAAAAACGAAAAAATAAGCCTCACGGGCGAAGATTTTCGTGAAGGGTTGACCGCTATTGTTAGTGTCAAGGTTGCAGAGCCCCAGTTTGAAGGTCAAACCAAAACAAAACTCGGAAATGGTGATGTAAAAGGAATTGTTGATAAGGTTGTTTATGAGGGGATCCTTGATTTTCTCGAACAAAACCCATCAATAGGTCGTCGTATTATAGAAAAGGCCCTCTTGGCGGCACGAAGTCGTTCAGCCGCGCGCAAAGCACGAGAACTTATCAGAAGAAAAAGCGCCCTAGGTGGATCATCTTTGCCCGGCAAGCTTTCTGATTGCTCAAACCGCGACCCAGTTTTTTGTGAACTATATTTGGTCGAAGGTGATTCTGCGGGTGGTTCTGCAAAGCAGGGTCGCGATCGCAGAACACAAGCCATTTTGCCACTACGCGGTAAAGTGATAAACTCTGAAAAAGCTCGTGTTGATAAACTACTCTCAAACAACGAAGTTCAGTCCATTATCACTGCGCTTGGAGCTGGTTTCGGAGGGTCGGATGATGAGTTTGGTGAAAAATCACCAGGTGATTTTGATTTAGAAAAATTAAGATACCATAAAATTATCATTATGACAGACGCAGACGTTGATGGCTCTCATATTCGAACCCTTTTACTCACATTCTTTTATAGAAAAATGAAAGACGTGATTGATGGTGGATATTTATATCTTGCACTCCCCCCACTATATCGAGTATCACAAGGCAAGAAAGAGTCCTACGCTTATGATGACAACGAAAGAGATTTGCTTATTGAGCGCATGAAGAAAGATAATAAAAACACTAAGGTTAGTATCCAAAGATATAAAGGTTTAGGTGAAATGAATCCTGGCCAACTGTGGGAAACCACCATGGATCCAGAAAAAAGAACCCTAATGAAAGTAACAGTTGAAAGCGCAGCAGAAGCAGCAGAAACATTTCAAAACCTAATGGGAAGCGATGTTGAAGCTAGGCGTGAGTTTATTGAGCGAAACGCAAAGTTTGTCGTTAACCTCGATGTATAATTTTGGAGTAAAAAATGTCAGATTTTAATAGAGATAACACACTACCTAGAGATATTGTAGATGAGATGAAAGAAAGCTATCTCAACTACTCTATGTCTGTTATTGTCTCACGAGCGTTACCCGATGTAAGAGATGGTCTTAAACCCGTACACAGAAGAATTCTTTATGGTATGAGCGAGCTTGGCTCAAGCTGGAACAGGCCTTATAAAAAATCAGCAAGGATAGTCGGTGACGTTTTAGGCAAATACCATCCGCACGGGGATAGTTCGGTTTATGATGCGCTAGTTCGCATGGCGCAAGACTTCTCTATGAGATACGAGCTGGTAGATGGCCAGGGGAACTTTGGCTCCATTGATGGCGATAACGCCGCCGCAATGAGATATACAGAATCTAGGATGACAAAACTCTCCAGCGAAATGTTAAAAGACCTTGATAAAGAGACTGTTGATTGGGATTTGAATTTTGACGAAACTCTCAAAGAGCCAAACGTTTTACCATCATCTGTTCCAACTCTTTTAATTAACGGATCTGAGGGAATAGCTGTTGGTATGGCCACTAAAATTCCACCCCATAATTTGTCAGAGGTTATTGATGGTCTTGTATCAATTATTGATAACCCTTCAATTGAAACTGAGGGGTTAATGCAGCACATTAAAGGACCAGATTTTCCAACCGCTGGTCTTATTTTAGGTATGGATGGTTTAAAAGATGCCTACGAAACGGGACGTGGTAAAATTAAAATGAGAGCACGCGCACATATTGAAACCAATAAAAAAGGTCGTAACAGCATCGTTGTGACCGAGGTCCCATATCAAACAAATAAATCCGCTCTGGTTGAAAAAATAGCAGACCTCGTACGCGATAAAAAAGTTATTGGTATTAGTGATTTGCGAGACGAGTCAGACAAAGATGGTATTCGTGTGGTTGTTGAAACTAAGCGAGATGCAGTTCCTGAGGTGATACTAAACCAACTTTACAAACACACGCAACTACAAGATACCTTTGGTATAATATTATTAGCGCTCGTTGATGGGGTCCCAAAAGTAATGTCTCTTAAAACAGTCTTAAATCACTTCATCGAATTTAGACATGAGGTTGTTGTTAAAAGAACCGAGTTTGAACTTAAAGAGGCTGAGGCAAGAGCGCACATCTTAGAAGGGCTAAAGATTGCTTTAGATAATATCGATGCTGTGATTAAGGTCATCCGTGGGAGCAAAGATCCCGCCCAAGCCAAAGAAGGACTTATGAACAGTTTTAATCTGTCCGAATTACAATCTCAAGCAATTTTAGATATGAGACTTCAAAGATTAACCAGCCTAGAGGTTGACAAGGTCGTCTCTGAATACAAAGAACTTATACAAATCATATCAAACTTGAAGAGCGTTCTCGAAAACAAAACAAAAAGGATGGAGATAATTAAAACCGAGTTGTTAGAAATACGCGACCAGTATGGCGATGAAAGAAGAACAGAGATTGTGCCGGTAGACACCGAGTTCTCAATGGAAGATATGATAGCTGAAGAGGAGGTTGTTCTAACAATCACACATCAGGGTTATATTAAACGTACAGCTTTAAATACATACCGAAGCCAGCGACGTGGCGGTCGGGGCGTCCAAGGTGCTATGAGTAAAGACGAAGATTTTGTCGAACATTTATTTATTGCGAACACCCACAATTATATGTTATTCTTTACAGATACTGGTAAATGCTACTGGTTAAAAGTATACGACATACCTCAAGCCGGTAGAGCCTCTAGGGGTAGGGCTATCGTGAACCTAATTGGTTGTAACCCAGAGGATCGAGTAGAGGCTTTTGTCAGTGTGAAGGAGTTTGACGATAACCATTACATTGTTATGGCGACCCGTAACGGTGTAATTAAAAAGACCGTTCTCTCAGCGTACGGAAAACCAAGAAAGGGTGGAATATATGCAATTGAAATTAGAGAGGGTGACAAACTAATACAGGCTAGAATATCAAATGGAGAAAACGATATTTTGCTTGGAACGCACGAAGGTAAATCAATACGTTTTTCTGAAAATGATGTCAGGTCTAGTGGAAGAAAAACTATGGGTGTAAAAGGCATAGCCCTCAGCTCAAAAGAGGACTACGTTGTTGGAATGTTGATCGTGAAAAGAGAGGGAACCATTTTAGTCGCCACGGAAAAAGGTTATGGAAAAAGAACAGAGGTTCTTCAATATCGCACTCAAACGCGCGGAGGGAAGGGTGTCTTGACAATGCGCTGTACGGATAAGACTGGAAAAATGGTCAATATAATGGAAGTGGTAGACTCAGACGATTTGATCGTAATCACCGATTCGGGTGTTTTGATGAGGCAACCTGTAAGTGCAATTCGCGCTATTGGAAGAGTCACCCAAGGCGTTCGTCTTGTCAAGTTAGATGAAGGCACCAATATTTCCTCTATAACCAGAGTTATTAGTGAAGACAGTGCAACAAGCAAGGAAGAAAACAACCAAATGTCACTTGATACCAACTCAAAAGAAGAAACGCCCAGCACCGATTGATGGTTCTTTCTGAAAACCTTAATAAGATAATTGACAATTTAAAAGCGACACAAAGAAAGAGCGGGGCAACACAAAAAGTTACAATCGTCGCCGCTACCAAAACTCAACCCTTTTCTATTATTGAAAAAATCTATTCTTTAGGTGTACATCACATTGGTGAAAATAGAATTCAGGAAGCTGCCGCAAAGTTCAAATCTTTTGAGAATATGCCAAAAATTACCAAGAGGTTTATTGGTCATTTGCAGACAAACAAAGTTAATAAGTTTTTTGACATGTTTGACGCGATTGACTCTATCGACTCATTTAAGTTGGCAAATAAAATAAACAACAAAGCAAAAGACGCAAACAAGTCTATACCAGCATTTTTAGAGATCAACACAAGTGGTGACGAAAATAAAAAAGGATTTAAACCAAAGGTGTGTGATGAGATTATTAGGTGTTTAAACCTTGATAATCTTAACGTTAGTGGTCTTATGACTTTGGGACCTTTCTCAAGAGATATTCAAAGAACCCGTAAAGCCTTTGTGGATTTGAGAAAATTTTCTGATTCTCTTAATAAAGAGCTTGGTAGTGAAGCGTTAATTAACCTTTCAATGGGTATGAGCGGTGACTACACAATCGGAGTTGAAGAGGGAAGCACTATGATACGGGTGGGCACCTCTCTTTTTGGTACAAGGTTGTGAAGGTTTATTATTTTTGCACCAAAGAGATTTTTGACCAGTTTGGATACACAGAAGAGGCACAAGAGAACCGGCACGGTTGGTCAAGCAATAACAATCGAATATTCATTTACCCTCTCTGTAACACGTCCTTATCTATAAACCCTAGAAATCTTAACAAAATCAAAAACAGCTTTCGTATTAAATCGATTGCGTTAATTGATAGGGTGTACAACCAAAAAAACACCACAAGTGCCGTAGACCATATTAATAGAACGGGCGTTAGTTATTTGCGCGGAAATACCCCCTTTGAAGAGCTGCCAACGTTTCCAGATGTATCAAGAATCTATAGCTCTAAAAAAGGGAAAATATTTATGAGTATTGGTAAAAGAAATCCCTTGAACATACCAACAAGAAAAGGTGTAATTTTAAGTCAATGGCTAGCTCCAATCTCATCTGTTTGGCACTACCTAGGTGTTGAAATATTTAGCTTTGGTGTTAGTAAAAACATAACCTCAATTAAAGAATTTTAACGACAATTTTAAACTGTACCATGAAAATTAAAATATTATTATTAACCTGTTTGTTAGCCCAAGGGTGTGTTTACAAAGCGACGGCCATTGCTCATATCAAAGGCCTTAATTCCAACCCAATCAATGGAGTGGCAAAGTTTGTTGAGGAAAACGGCCTCGTAACCCTGGTCGTAAAACTTCGAGATGCTGATTCTGAAAGTCTTGCAATACACATACACGAATACGGCAACTGTGACTCAGTCGATGGAAAAAGCGCTGGTGGGCATTGGAATCCTACCAATGAAGATCATGGTAAATGGGGTGTTCCACCATTTCATAGCGGAGATATTGGAAACATCAATATCGATGAAAACAATACAGCAAACTTTAAATTGAAAGACTTGTTCAAAAGATGGTCAATCTCTAATCCTGGAAAATCAAACATAATCGGTCGTGCAATTATAGTCCACTCCGGTGTCGACGATTATATATCACAACCCTCTGGAGCTGCTGGTAGTCGTATTGGATGCGGAGTCATTCGATGAGCCTAGACTATCTTGACCCAACGCTGTATAATCTTACCTCAAGAACAAAACTTACCAAACTACCAGACTCGATAGCCATAGTCCTTGACAGAAAATCAAGAGTCATCATGAAAGATGGGGAAAGGATTTTGGATCAGGCCAATAAAATCAAGAACAAGACAGGTGGTAAAGTTACCCTTTTAACATCTGCACCCGTCTGCAGTAAAACTAGAACCTATTTGTCCGATAATCATATAACCATTACGCATTTATAAACCGATCAGCACTAGTTAAGTATTGTTTTAGGAAACCAAACTTATTTTTCCTGAAAGTGTGTAATTTCTCGATTGATAATATTTAATAAATATGTATAAAGATACCGATCCACAAGAAACTAAAGAATGGCTAGAGTCGATTGAAGATGCATTGGAAGAGTACGGCCAAGAAAGAACACAGTTTCTATTGCAAAGCCTAATATCATATGCTCAAGCTAAGGGGGCTCGACTACCTTTTAACACCAACACCCCCTACATTAATACCATTCCAAAGGGTGAGCAGCTCAAATATCCTGGCAACCTTGAGCTAGAAGAAAGTATTGGATCTGCAATTCGCTGGAATGCGATGGCTATGGTTACACGAGCTAATACAGCGCGACCTGGTACCGGAGGCCATATATCAACTTATGCGTCTGCAGCAACTCTCTATGAGGTTGCTTTTAATCATTTTTTCAAAGGTCCAAAAAACCCCAATGGACAGGATCTTATTTTTTTTCAGGGTCATTGTTCTCCGGGAATTTACGCGCGCTCGTTCCTTGAAGGAAGACTTACAACAACACACCTAGAAAACTTCAGACAGGAGCTTTCAAATGAGGGCGGTTTGTCTTCATACCCCCACCCATATCTAATGCCAAGTTTTTGGCAGTTCGCCACTGTATCAATGGGATTGGGCCCAATCATGGGAATTTATCAAGCAAGATTTATGCGCTATATGATTGATAGGGGTCTTATGGATGAGACGGATAGAAAAGTGTTTGTTTATACAGGTGATGGTGAAATGGATGAGCCTGAATCGTTAGGAGCTTTAACTCTTGCATCAAGAGAAAATTTGAATAATTTGATTTTCGTCGTCAATTGTAACTTGCAAAGACTTGATGGTCCTGTAAGGGGTAACTCAAAAGTAATACAGGAACTGGAGGGTGCTTTCAGAGGTGCCGGTTGGAATGTTATAAAAGTAATATGGGGATCTGAGTGGGACGGTTTGTTTGAAAAAGACGTTAACGGGAAGCTCCTAAAAAATCTTTCTGAACTTGTTGATGGAGATTTACTAAAATACATCGTTGAGGGTGGCGCTTATTTTAGAAAAGAATTCTTTGGTAAAGATCCAGAATTATTGAAAATGGTGAGTGATTTTTCAGATCAAGAACTCGAGGATATGCTTGCTGGAGGGCATGACCCAATTAAAATGTATTCTGCTTATCATGAAGCCATTAACAGTAAAGACAAACCAACAGCCATACTTGCTCGCACTATAAAAGGGTTTGGTTTGGGAGATGCTGGAGAGGGGAGAAACATTACCCACAACCAAAAGAAACTCAACGATGATCAGCTTCTTCATTATCGCGATCGGTTCAAAGTAGAGTTAAATGACAATGATGCCAAACAGGCTTCATTTTATCAGTTTAAAAAAGAATCGAAGGAGTTTAAGTATTTACAAAATCAAAGAGAGTTGCTTGGTGGAGACGTTCCCTTTCGATCAACCAAAGCTAACAAATTAAGCGTTCCTGATATCACTATTTTCGATGAACTGTTAAAAGGTACTGGGCAGCGAGAGGTGTCTACCACCATGGCATACGTTAGACTGCTTACTTTGTTGACAAAAGACAAATCAATTGGTAAATATATTGTTCCAATTGTTCCCGATGAGGCAAGAACATTTGGAATGGACCCTCTATTTAGACAGCTTGGTATATATGCACACAAAGGTCAACTGTATGAACCTGTAGATTCTGATCAATTCCTTTACTATAAAGAAGCACAAAATGGTCAAATCCTTGAAGAGGGAATCAATGAGGCTGGAGCCATGTCGTCTTTTTGCGCCGCGGCAACAAGCTATAGCAATCATGGAATTAAAATGATCCCTTTTTATATATATTACTCAATGTTTGGGTTTCAGCGTGTATGGGATTTAGTTTGGGCTGCTGGTGATATGCGCTCCAGAGGGTTTCTCTTGGGGGGTACAGCTGGAAGGACAACTCTTAACGGCGAAGGGCTCCAACATCAAGACGGTCATAGTCATTTAGCCGCTGCTGCATCACCAAATATCAAAGCGTACGATGTTGCATATGGCTATGAGATAGCAACAATCGTTCATCAAGGGCTTAAAGAAATGTGCGAGCAAGATAAGGACGTTATTTATTACCTGACTCTTGAAAATGAAAATTACTTGCACCCTCCGATACCAAATGATGCCACCCATGGTATTATAAAAGGCTTGTATAAAATCAAGGATTCTAAGAATGCAGATGCTCGAATTTTTGGTAGTGGTCCCCTACTAAATGAAGCTCTAGCCGCTAGTGAATTGTTATCAAAAGACTGGAACATCCACTGCGAGGTTTGGAATGTTACAAGTTTTAGCGAGCTCAGGAAAAACGCTGAGGAGGTAGATAGATGGAACACGCTACACCCTTCTGACAAAAGCCAGAAATCTTACCTTGAAGAATGTATAGTAAACAGCGATGTTCCAACAGTTGCTGTTTCGGACTATATTAAAATGGTTGGGGAGCAAATATCTTCCTACATTCCGGGACCATACTATGCATTAGGGACAGATGGTTTTGGCCGAAGCGATACTAGAGAAAACTTGCGGCACTTTTTTGAAGTAGATAGATATTATATTACCTTAAATGTAATTCGTGCATTAATAAAAAATAAAAAATTGGATTCTTCTTTAGCAGATACTGTTATGAGTACGTATGAGATAGATCCAGAAAAACCAAACCCCATTGATGTTTAAATGAAAAAACAAATCATAGATGTAGTTCTACCGGATCTTGGTGAAGGCATCGACGGCGCCGAGGTGAGCGAGGTATCCGTTAAGGTTGGTGATACTGTCGCTAATGGTGACACTATCCTTGTACTAGAATCAGACAAGGCATCAATGGAAATACCTACCGAAACCCCCGGCACGATAAAAGAATTATTGGTTGAAGCTGGCGCCGAGGTGAAGGTGGGAATGACTTTAGCAAAAATTGAATCAAATATTGCTGACTCTAGCGGGGTTGATCCAGAGCCAGTAGAGGAACCTCAACCAGAAACAGTTGATGAGCCTAGTGTTTTAGAACAGGCCAACCCACAACACGATTTGCTAAACTCTGCAGATAAATTTCTTGCATCGCCGGGTGTGCGACGTCTTTCAAGGGAGCTTGGAATAGCTTTACAACAGCTTTCCGGCACAGGAAACAAAGGCCGCATTACTAAAGACGATCTTAATGCGTTCATAAAAAAACAAATGGCGGCAGAGCGTAAAACCGCAATCTCAATTAATCCTCAAGTAGACTTTTCACAGTGGGGGGCTGTTGAGGAGGTTAAACTAAGTAGGATAAAAAAAATAACTGGCAAAAGACTTCAAGAAGCCTGGCAAGGCATTCCGCATGTTACTCAGTTTGATTCAGCTGATATCACAGATCTCGATTCTCAGAGACGTAACATGAATGATGATCTCAAACAAAAGAATACTAAAGTCACGTTCTTACCATTTTTGTTGAAAGCGACGGTCGATATTCTGAAATCGATGCCTGAGCTAAATAGCTCCTTAAATCATACTGGTGAAACCCTCATTATGAAACACTACTACAACATTGGTATAGCGGTTGACACACCAAATGGCTTAGTGGTTCCTGTGATTATGGATGTAGATTCAAAAAGCATTTTACAGCTTTCTGAAGAATTAACTATCTTGAGCGAAAATGCAAGAAGCGGACAACTAAAGCCGAGCGACTTGAAAGGGGGCACGTTTACTATTTCGAGTCTTGGTGGAATTGGTGGGTCTTTTTTTACACCAATAATCAACCCTCCTGAGGTCGCAATTCTTGGTGTTTCAAAAAGTCGTTGGGAACAGGTATTTGATCCTAAGTCAAAAGAACCGGCTCTAAGATATATCATGCCTTTTTCCCTATCATACGATCATCGTATCATTGATGGCGCAGCCGGAGCAAGGTTTACTACTGAACTAAAGAAAACCATTGAAGAGTTAGGATTTTTAAGTAAATAACATGAGCAAATCTAAACACACTGAAATACTTGTAATAGGGGCTGGACCTGGGGGATATGCAGCTGCGTTTCGTGCAGCAGACCTAGGAAAAAAAGTAGTCCTTGTTGATCGAGATGAACACCTGGGCGGAGTATGTCTAAACAGAGGATGCATCCCATCAAAAGCTCTCTTGCATATAACTAAAGTAATGGATGAGGCAGAGTCCTTGTCGAAGATGGGCGTTACATTTGGAAAGCCTAAAATAGATGTTGACACCATTCGTCAACACAAAGATAAAATAGTATTACAACTAAACAACGGAATAGCCAGTATGGCAAAAGCAAGGAAAGTCGAATTCATCCAAGGTAGTGCCACTTTCATTTCTGATTCTGAAGTCCAGGTCTCTCATGAGGACAAAAATCAAACAATTACATATGATTATTGCATTATTGCTGCTGGCTCCTCATCGTCCATGCTTCCAAACATCCCAAAAGATAATAAAAACATTCTCACCTCACGAACCGCACTGGATCTTGAAAACATTCCTAAAGACATGCTCATTATTGGAGGTGGTGTGATAGGTGTAGAGCTGGGACAGGTCTATGCAACCCTTGGTTCACAGGTATCTTTGGTAGAATTTTTGCCTAACCTGATTCCAGGAGCAGATAGAGATATTGTAAAACCCTTAGAGCGAAAACTGAAAAAACAATTTAAAACTATCATGCTTGGTTCAAAGGTCGTAGACATTAAAGAAGGCAAATCCAAAAAAATTAAGGTAACCATTGATCGTGATGGAAAAAACGAGTTCTATGAATATGAAAAAATCCTCATCGCAATAGGAAGAAAGCCTAATACTGATTTGTTGAATCTTGGTTCCACAAGCATTGCTGTAACTGACCAAGGTTTTATCAGCGTTGACAGCTACCAACGAACTTCAGTAAATAATATCTTCGCTATAGGTGATATTTCAGATAATCCCATGCTCGCTCATAAAGCAACCCACCAGGGAAAAGTAGCAGCGGAAGTTGCGTGTGGACATCCTTCTATATTTGATCCCAGAGCAATTCCTAGTGTTGTTTATACTGATCCAGAGGTAGCATGGTGTGGTCTAACTGAAACTCAAGCGAAAAACGAAGGAACCAAATACACCAAGGCAGAATTTCCCTGGGCTGCAAGCGGTAGAGCTATAGCTATGGGGGCAAACCAAGGAAAAACAAAAATTTTATTCAACCCCGAAAATAATACAGTCCTGGGTGTTGGAATAGTTGGTCCATCCGCAGGAGATTTAATTTCAGAAGGAATGCTTGCTATTGAGATGGGAGCTGATGCTGAAGACATAGCGCTTACTGTTCATCCCCATCCGACACTAGGGGAAACAGTGGCTCTGGCCTCCGAAGTATTTGATGGAACAATCACCGACTTGTTTATACCAAAGAAGTAAGCATGTCAGACCTTTTCCAGCACGTACGATCATCGCAGGGTATTGAAGAATATCAATTAAAATCAAATGACTTAAAAGTTCTAATGCTTCAAAACTCTTCCTCACCCGTTGCAACTTTTATGGTAACCTATCATGTAGGGTCTCGAAATGAAGCCATCGGTTATACTGGATCTACGCACCTACTGGAACACCTCATGTTCAAGGGATCACGTAATTACAACAAGGAGAAAGGAACCGCAATATGGGACGAGCTTCAAAGTATAGGAGCCCAAATAAATGCTACAACATGGAATGACAGAACAAATTATTTTGAAGTTGTACCAAAAGAACATCTAGAGAAGGCTATATCTATCGAAGCTGACAGGATGAGATTTTCATTTATAAAAGATGAAGATAGACAACCAGAAATGACAGTTGTACGCAACGAATATGAACGCGGTGAAAACAGCCCTTTTGATGTTTTAGATAAAAATGTGTGGGCAACAGCCTATCAGGCACATCCATACCACCACTCAACCATAGGATGGAGATCTGACATTGAGAATGTTTCAACAGAGCGTTTAAAAGAATTTTATGATGTCTATTATTGGCCCAACAATGCAACCGCTACTGTTATTGGAGATTTTGACAAAGATGAAACATTAGCATTAATAGCAAAGCACTTTGGGGTACACAAAAGAAGTGAACATACAATACCAAAAGTATACACGGAAGAGCCCATTCAAGAAGGACCAAGGCGAGTTGTGGTGAGAAGATCGGGACAAACGGGCATTGTTGCCGTTGCTCACAAAACTCCTGAAGGCTTGAACAGTGACACGCACGCTCTACATATTCTTGGTAGAATTTTGTGTGATGGAAAATCCAGCAGGTTGCATAGAAAAATTGTTGACCAAGGGTTAGCCTCATCTCTTTTTATGTATGATTTCCCGTTCAAAGACAATGGACTTTTTATCACATACGCTTTTTTGACTCCAAACACTGACCATCAAAAAGTTGAAGACATTATTTTAAACGAATATACTTCCATAAAAACTGAAGGCGTTGAGCAAAAAGAGCTTGATAGAGCAATCGCGCAAACCAAAGCGACGGTGGCCTTTAGTAGAGATGGATCCTATGCTGTTGCCAGCGCACTAAATGAGGCTATTGCAATTGGGGATTGGCAATTTTATACTACCTATTTAGATAAAATAAAATCTGTAACAGTCAAAGACATAAAAAAAGTAGCTAAAAAATATTTACATGATGATGCAAGTACCACGGGCTGGTTTGTTCCTAAACAATAATTCATGTCTTTTTCAGAAAAAGTTTTAGTATTTGAAAATCTTGACGGTTTGTCAACCTATATTGCTCCGACCCAAGTTGATGGTGTTGTAACTCTTTCTGGTAGTTTGAAAGGCGGCGAATTTCACGCTAAAAAGTCTAACTCGAAAATTGCTTCTCTATCTGGCTCAATGTTAGATAAAGGAACGGTTAAAAAATCAAAACACGACATAAGTGAGGCCCTAGATTCAATAGGTGCCGATATTAACTTTATAGTTTCTAATCACCATATCAACTTCACAGCGCATTGCTTGTCTAATGACCTTGAAAAAGTAATTTTGCTACTATCAGAAATGCTTCAAGAGCCTAGGTATGATAGTGATGAGCTGACAATTTTGAAAAAAAGAATTATCGCAAACCTTGAGCGTTCAAAAGAGGATACAAGGAAACAGGCCAATATTAATTTTGTATCACAGCTCTATCCTATAGCACACCCAAACGCTCGGTACAATATCGATGATACAATATCGATGGTTGATAATATATCTGTAGAGCAACTAAAAGATTATCATCAAAAAGCATATGGCTTAGGCACAATAAACATCGCCGCTGTTGGAGACGTTGATCCAGATAGTCTTAATCAACTAATAATAAACGGATTTTCACCTATGGCTAAACAGTCAATTTCAAATGAGTATAATTTTCCTGCCCCAAATAAAAGAGTCCATAAATTTATCGAATGTATCATCAAAGATAAAACAAGCTGTGATCTTTTCGTAGGCCAGTCTATAGATATCAATGATAATCATAAGGATTACCACAGTCTAATGATGGGTATATATATATTGGGTGGAAATTTTTCTGCAAGGCTAATGCAAACTGTGCGAGACGAACAAGGATTAACGTATGGTATAGGTTCAGGTATGGCGGGGTGCAGCTATGGTATAAGCGGGCAT
>CEQT01006084.1_pt1 | contig 14194 bp, 25 predicted proteins | sample 530951 | NCBI WGS metagenome assembly CEQT01 (sample SAMEA2621132, study PRJEB7988) | marine metagenome | biome: marine biome (ENVO:00000447); feature: surface water layer (ENVO:00002042); material: "saline water (ENVO:00002010), including plankton (ENVO:xxxxxxxx)" | depth 5 m
CCTTTGGCAGTGCCATCTGGATTTTTTGGTTGCACTATTTTTGGTAATTTAGGTGCTTTTGTTCCGGACTTTCCTGGTGACCCATGATATGATTTTTTGAATCTGTCCCTGCCTATCGCTATGTGTGGCGATGCCACAGTGGCAATATTGCCGGCGCTAGTTGCACCCGCTGTTGCCTGCTCTCGATAAATTACTTCAAGTATTTTCATGTTTTTTGTATTTATTTTTTTGTAATCTATGTAAAAAAGTTAAAAAAGGATAACTGCATGGCAGAATATTGAATTCTTGTTCGGAGTGATTAAATGAAAATATGTTTTTGGTAAGTTTTGGATAAAGGGTAGTCCCCTTAATTTTTTTCAAAGGTAACCTTAATTTTGCGGTCCCACCTATCCAATTTGTTTTACCTATCAATTCTTCTTTATCATTTTTAGTCAAATACAACCATTCTATCACAGGAAATATAATATCAACTTTTCCTCGCTCCGCATAAAAACTATGGTTTCCTTTTTTACGCGAGTTCAATAATTTAGTTTGCTCATCGGCTAATTTTAACAATTTATTGTAATAAAACAAGTTTTTTGGAATAATGAAAATAAAACGTGGTTGTATCATGCTCATTTTTGTCATGAAACCGTTGGTATAATTATTATCATTATTTTCAATTTTTATTACAATGTCCTTGTTAAGGATTGATTCATCTATTTCGTACAAGCGTACTTTTTCAGGAAAGCAACTTTTCCATCCTCCACTTATTTCTAACTCATTGATATCTCGGTGTTCTACAAATTTTTTATATGAATCCAATGAGGATGGGTCATACACAGGATGTATCCTTTTATAGACGTTAGCTTTGATTTTTTTGTCCAGTTCAAATTCGTCAATCAAAATGTCATCGGAAAAAATTTGTATTTTACAAGTTTTTTTATAAGGTTTATATAATATTCCAACGCCTAATATATACTTCATATGCAGTAATTATTATTGGTGTATACAGTGGATTTTTTTTCAACGCATGGATTTGGCCGGAAGGCCTTTTTTTGTAAGTCCTAGATGTAATTTATTTGCTTGTCGGGTAGTCTCTCCAGGTTTGACATCTGCCGTGGTGTTTTGTTTAGTGATTATGCCAACACCTGCGGCTTCTTCTTTAACGCAATTAGGTACCATTTTGTTGCCTTTTTTCTTGTATCCTTTTTGCTGATATCCATGCCAACAAGTGCCTCTCGCTTCATCCAGTTCGTCCTCATTTGTCTTATTCTTATCGATTGGCCCATAGTGTCCGTTCTTCTTTTCCAGTCCCATTGGTCTAGCTGTGTGCTTCATGACTTCAATGCCTTTTACTCTTTCATTAGCCCTGTTATTATTTTTGTTTTTAAAATCAAATCTATTGTTAGGGCCTTTTCCTGGCAGATGTATCAATCCCAATGGTTTGATAGTTTGCGGCATTATCAGGCCTCTTTCAATGATATCTCTTATTTTCATTTTTTCTTGTTTTTAGCTTTTGTTTTTTTCTTCATGCTGTTAATAAACTTACGATATATTGCCGCAGGTCCAGCCTTCCCAGCGGCTCTGGCACGTTGCTCCATTGCAACAGCGGCTTGTATTTTGTGTGCATGTGATCTTCCAGACTTCCTAATTTTTGCCACGCTAGACCTAGCTGTGGCCTCGTCCTTGAATCCTAATCCGTGTATTGTTCCTTTTGGATCCTCGTCAGTGTATAAGTCAGAATGTTTTTTACTTTTTCTTTTTTGTCCTTTTTTACGAGGTATTCTTTTACCTTCAAAAATTATTTCAGCTATTTTCATGTTTAATCCTTTTATTTTTTCCTTCTACCTGCACAATGAGCCTTTTGTGAAAATCCTTTTGGATTGGCGCAATTGATACTCTTTTTATATTTGGCGCTCCACTTTTTACCTTCGTTTCTCTGGGTGACCGGTGGCACTTTTGATCTCTGTTTGTCTTTAGGATCAGTTTCCCTTGCACCTTTTTCACGTGCGGCTTTGGTCAGTCTACCCTTTACCAAGTTACCCGACTTTGTAAAATACGTGCCTGGTGGTGCCTCCTTAGTTTCTTTAACCCTATAAGGATAGCTCATGTAACCAGGAGCATATCCCATCCTTGCCCTTTTGGTTGCCCTACGTTCGTATTTTTTCAATTGTTTGGCAACATCGGGATGGACGTATGATCTTACGTATTCTGTAATCTCTCTTATTTTCATTGCACTTGTATTTACTAAATGAACAATGCAATATGGCATTTGCTAGTTTCATGTGAGAGGAAATTACCTGCACAATGTATTTGATTACGATTCCATATGGCTATATCTCCAAGTTTCCATTGGAATATTTTGTCAATCTGCAAAAATTTTAATTTATTTTTCTGCCATGGACTCACGTGGTCAAATAAACTTAGGTCATCATGCTGTACAATTTTATCAGGCAGTATAGTTGATTCTGAAAAATGGTCAACAAAATGTTTAAAAAATATAGTTTTATCTACACTGCTTTGCGTAAGAGGGACTAGAATGCCCAGGTTCAAATTAATATGTTGGTCAAGTTTCGGGGCATGGACATTTTCTGAATCTGTATCTGTGTGTATGCTATAAGGATAAAAGCTTTCATAATAGGCACCGTGTGTCATTGCATGATCGCCTACAATATTTTTAATTTTTGGCCATAATATTTTATAGACAATGCTATCAACAATGTTGTAGTCACTATTTTTTATTTTAGTCTTTAGGATTGTTTTTGCATCGTCTTTGAATTTTGTCTGCATCACAGGCTTCTGTGAATAATAGTCTTGAAGTAAGTTAATCTCTTCAGGTGATATTAAATTACTGAAAATTTTAGCCTCATTTAATTTCACTAAAATTTCCAACTGTCAAGCATTTGCTTTGTAATTTTTGACTTGACCTTTTTTACTTCCCCGCCTTTTTGTAAAAATTTTTGCATCTTTTCATCTAGTTCACGTTGTCTTTCGGCAGGAGATTTGTCCTGTCCTTTGATTTCATATGGCCTATTGATCCCGCTGTATTTTGGCATAATCTTCCAATCCTTTTTTTACTTTAGTTAGTGAATCTCTATTGGCTTGGTACAATATTCCATATCCACCAGCATCCTGCCATCTTTGAATGTTCACTGGTCTGTCATCAATTAAAATGTTTGGAACTCCGGTGCCTTTGTCCTTAGCATAAGATTCCTTTCGACCTGTCACTACAATGTCATCAGGTTTTTCAATATTATTAGATATCCATGTTTTTTTATACTTTGCTGAATTTTCATTATCACCTCGTAGTGGAGATGTATTGATACTAAATTTTCCACCAGTAAATTTTTTAACCATATCAATCAGAGCGTCGGCACTATTAAATTTTGGTAGTGTGGCAAAAAAATCAGTGCCTGTGATTCTATCAATTACTTCCTTTTTTAGATCTTTGGTCTTGTCATTTGTGAGCTGTTTCCAGTGTTCTACACCATACATCTTTTCGACTCCGCCAAAGAAATCCGCTAATACTCCATCCATGTCTAGATATACTGTTGGGTTTCCACTCATTTGTTCATTATACAACTTTTTGTTGTTTTCGTCAATCTGCTCACCAAGCCTATCCTGTATCTTGTCGTACAGAACTTTACCATTTTTACCACCCATCACTATTTTGGAAAACTCAAATTCTTGGCCTTTGTTAGCAAGTTCTCTCGCCTTACTTGCAGAAGCTCCGGTTGGACCAGCTTGGTCGGCATCTCTTTCACCTGCACTTATTACATCAATTTTATCAAAATTATAGAGATCGTTTCCTTGTTTGTCCGGCTTTCCGTTATATTGATTCAATAGTTTTTCAAATTCAGCCACCCTGTCACTACCGGCAACCATCACTATTTTAGTCCTACCTTCTGCTTGAATTTTTTGTAAGGCCTGGATTATTGTTTTTACCGACTTATCGCCAACAACCAGATTAGGATAAAATTGTTGAATGTAGTTTTGTTTCTCGTCATAAGACAGAGGATCAGTTTTATTATTTTGTGTGTGACTAAGAAACATATAAGCTTTTCCATTAAGCTGTTGTGCCGTAGTCAAAATTTTCTGTAAAAGTTTTTGGTGACCTATTGTTGGAGGATTAAGTCTACCAAAGGCAAATACTGCGGTAGCCCTATCATCTTCCCTAATCAGTATTTCCCTGAGTAACATTGTATTCGCCCATATCTATGTTTTGTTTTTCTCTATCTGCAAGATTCGAAGCAACTATTTGCCGTGTTTCCTTTGGAAACATATCTTTTACATCTTGGTCAGTTGATCCATGGTCTTTGACATACTGCTTTGCGGCATCATCAACCAAGTACATCCAAAGTAGTTTTGCTTTTTCATGATCGTATATTCCTCGCTTTATTTTTCTTTTGAGATTTGATATAATAGGCATAAATCTTCTTCTGTATAGATCTTCGTTGTTCATTATGTATAAATCCAGTTCGTTTACAGCGTCTGAATCAACATTTTCGATTATAAATTGTGATGCTCTCATACAAGCATATTTATTAGTAAAGGTTCTCTAGCAACCACATGTAAAAAGGTGATGTCGCTGTCAATGTCCAAGTGCCATTATGACCCATGATAGTTACATTTTTTAAAGTTGTTGGTAGTATGTTTCCGGCCGCTTTCTGTTGTAATGCCCATCTTGTTGGATAACTTGGTTTATAAACTCCTTCGTAGACCAAAGCACCGATATCAATATCATCAATTTCAATACTTTTAATGTGTAAAAGTTGATCATGTAAAATATCACCTTTGGCATTGATTACGGTGTCTTTTTCGCCCTTGTTGTATCGATCAATCATTAGCTTCCATGTTTGGCCTTCGGTCAATTCATGTTCAAATGTAATTACATCTGGCTTTTCTTTAGTGCCTTTAATGAAACTTTTGTGTTTTGATTCCTCGTCTATGTATATCTCAACCAATGGAGGATTAGCCCAGTAATCACTATAGAGTTCTAAAACAAATTTAATTTTTTCAGTTGGTGATTTTTTAGATGCCTCCTTATTTTTTGCTGATACACTATCTCTGAATTTTTTTGTATCAAACTTTACTCCAAATGATTTTTTCAAATCCGATTCCATTTTATCAATTACTTGGCCTTCTTGGATGACTGCACAATTATCCCAGTCTACTAGAGTGATCTCATCATTATCGACAATCATGTTGTTTAGTTTCCAATCGAAATGAGCATAAGGCTTTGTCTCTTTGTAATGATCTAAACAAAATTTAGTTATCCGTGAAACAAATTCATCAGTTTGTGCAAATGTGTCGGCTATTTGGCCTTTAATTTTTTTAGTGTCAATCCACATTGTGTTGTCATCAAAGCCATGATCAATTACATATCCTGTGGGTCCTATATCCGCTAACATCTTGATATGGTTCTCTAACCACTGTGTATCTTTATAAAGCCATTTTTTACGGAAATAATTTTCATATTCCCATACTTCTGTTTGCTCGGATGGTTTTTGTTTTATCAGTTTTCCGGTAGCCATGTAAATTCAAGTCCTGCTGTGTGTCCTATATAAGACATATTTACATCCTCACGAAAAAGCTCAATTGTTATTTGAGTGCCTTCAAGAACAACTTTCAAATATTTGTCGTTCCTATGAAGTATTTCGGCATTCTTAGTCTTGCCATTATTGTTACAAGTAATTGTGATATTATCCATTAGTATAAGTTAAACTCGGTGTACAAGGCTAAAGGTTCGCCATAACAGCTAGACACTCTAATCTTCTTTTGTCCATTTACAATTACGTCACTAACCATCACGCCTCCGTGATTAAATGAAAAACATTTCCGATCAGCATGTGGTCCATTCAATGCTACACTGTTTTCTTTAAAATTTTTAAAAGGATTAATAAATTTATTAGCAAATGCGTTCTGAACTGCTATTCCGATTTTGTTAGTAGTCATTTTTTCGTCACAATCTAAATGTCCATCCATCGTTGTGCTATCGCCTATTTCACATTTCATCAGCTCATTTTTGATATATCGCACGACATCTGCGTGTTGTTTTTTTGAAACTGCTTTTTTTGCTGACTTTGTATATCCATTGTATGCGACAATACCTATAGCACCAAGCACACCGATTATTGCTACCACAACCAATAGTTCGATAAGTGTAAAGCCCTTTGTCTTTTCCATTACTGTAAAATTGTACCTATCGAATATGCGCCTAACATAAAGAATAAAACATATCTTAGATATGTCGTAGATTTTTTCATTACATTGTAGCCGTTCTCTTTGAGACAAATCACGTGGGCATCCATTGATTCCGCTGTAACATTTACATCTATAGTATTAATTTGTTCTATTTCATTATCATTCATACTATAGTGTAGCATGAATTGGTATTAAGTCAACCTAAGGATAATAATTTAATTGTTATATAAGACTTTTGTTATGGTTCCTGCACTCATTCCAGATACCTTTACTCTTACCCAAACAAAATTTCCAGTGAAATTATTTGAAAAAACCAAGGTTGATCCGTCAATGTTATCAGAATTTATTGTTGTTCCACTGATATCAAAATAATCATTCTCTGTAGGCGTAGTGGCAAGTGAGCCCTGCATTTTGATATTGATATTCGCATCATCATTTAGATCTGACGAAATGTGGTATGCCACTGTGTGCAGGCCATCGGGCTGTGAAAAATATCCATCGCCTTTTGCTTTGTCGCTTACAAAACCAACATGATTGATTACGGTATCGGTTGAGCCGTCACTAGTCTCCGCTGATACAGTCTCCTCAACGATAATTGAAAGTCCATCATCGGCCACACTTTTTACTGTGAAAGTTTTATTGTTCAAAGATGTTCCAGTTATGGTTATTAGGTCAAATTGTGCTAAGTTTGATAAACTTGTTGAACTAGTTGTAATTTTATTATCAGATCCTGATACTGTGAATGTTGCACCCTCTGTCACAGTGATATCAGGTTTATGTGATTTCGAACTTAATAATGTTGTACTTGTTTGCGCCATGTATATATTTATTCAGCTTTGCGTCTCTTAAATCTTGCAGTTTTAGGACCTAGTCCATATACAGCGGCTAATTCGTTTGGCTCTTGGCCGTCTATAGTGAGTATGTTGATGTATTTAATTTTGTGTGTTTTGTTATCAGAAGAGCCTAATTCTTCACACGTGCAATGATCATCATGGGCTTGGTGAACCCTTAAAAGACTTTTTTTGTAAACAGGAGTACCCCATAAATTCTTTTCAATATACGTTTCGACTATGCTATCCTTAGTAAAAATATTTCCTTCTTGTAATTTTTTTATTGCATTCATTTTTTATACCTTCTCATATTTTATCACTTTATCTATCATTTTGCTGGCGATCATATAGATAGGACTTAGCCACTTTTCAGTCCTTACATAAAAGTAACCACGAAATAGGTGCGGATTCCTTCCATTTAAGAAAATCTCAACTGGTCCACTTGTTATCAAACAATCTTTAGGATTACGGCTTAGCAAGTTCCATAGGTTTTTTCTCTCACTGGCGTCACTATAAATATGGGCATCCTTTTTCAAATGTATTTGGTATTGGAACTTGCCATGGGGTAGTCGAGAGCACGATACCACATCTTTTTTATCTGTGGCATGTTTGGGATTAACTTCCTCAGATTTATACCAATAATTCCAAAACTTATTAATCAAATCCGATGCTATATCCTTGTTTGAATAAAAAATACTTAATTTATCTTGCATTCTAAATTTTATCATCTTTCTATTTTCAATAATAAAATTAGCTAATTTATGAACTATGTGTGCTTCAGGATGTTTTGCCCTAAGTCCTATCAGATACTGATCTGTGGTTGGATAAAACATCAAGTTGCCAGGTATTTTCAAAACTGTCTTGAATCTATACTTTCCAAAATATAATTTATTATGATGTCTTCTCATCAACTGTTTTCTGATTTATTTGTTCTAGCACTTTCTTAGATTTGAATTTGACCTGTAATTTAGGAACAACATCCGTGCTTAGACCTACTTCTACCATACCTCCATCTGTTAGTTCACCAAACAGTATCATTCTTGATAATGGTTTCTTGATCTCCTCATCAATAACACGTTGTAATGGTCTAGCACCCAATTTAGAATCAAATCCTTTCTTGATCAAGAAGTCAATAGCATCATCTGTTACATTAACCTCCACTGCTTTCTCGATAGTCATTGCGTTTAGATCTTGCATGAATTTTTTGACTATGGATTTCATTGTAACCTTTGATAGTTTATTGAATTTCACTACAGCATCTAATCTGTTTCTAAACTCTGGCGGGAAAAATTTTTTCAATGCTATCTCATCTTCTCCGGTTCTTTCGAAACTGCCGAATCCAATATTGTTACGTTCATTCTCTTCCGCACCTAAGTTAGATGTCAATATCAAAATTATATTTCTACAATCAGCTTTTTTGCCATTAGAGCCAGTCACAGTTCCGTAGTCCATTACTTGTAAGAGCATGTTAGTGACATCTCTGTGTGCTTTTTCGACCTCGTCAAATAACACCACTGCGTGTGGATTTTTTTCTACTTCATTTACAAACATACCACCACCCATTTGTGAATCCTCAAATCCCACGTAACCTGGCGGAGATCCTATTAGTTTTGCTATGGAGTGTTTCTCTTGATACTCAGACATATCAAATCTTAACAATTCAACACCTAGTGTCTTAGCCAGTTGTCTTGCTGTTTCGGTTTTACCACAGCCTGTTGGCCCTAAAAATAGAAATGAACCCACTGGTTTGTTCAACGACTTCAGTCCTGCTCTTGCTACCAATATTTTATCGACCACAGTGTTGATAGCTTTGTCCTGTCCAAATACCTGTAATTTTACTTTGTCTTCCAAAGTCTTTAAATTACTTGCCTGTTTTTGAGACAGTTGTTCAATGCTTATTCCTGTCATGTTAGATATTTCATGTATGATTTCATCATGATCTATTTTTCCATCTTTAACTCCCTTTAGTCTTAATCTTGCACAGGCTACATCCATAACGTCAATTGCTTTATCGGGCAGTTTTTTGTCTGCGATAAATTTAGCTGAGTATTCTACTGCGTCTTCACATGCTTCGTCAGTTATTACGCACTTATGAAATTTTTCATAATAGTGTTTGACACCTTTCAAAATCTTGACGGCAGTTTCATTTGTTGGTTCGCCTATTTGTAGCCTTTGGAATCTACGCATTAAAGCACGATCCTTTTCAAAATATTTTCTATATTCTTCCCATGTGGTCGAGGCCACAACTTTTATTGTGCCTTTCAGTAAGGCAGGCTTAATCACATTTGCCATGTCCATACTGTTTCCTTGTCCGGTGGCACCAGCCCCTACCATCATGTGTGCCTCATCTATAAACAAAATGGCCTTGCCTTTTTGATCCAATGCGTTTACAATTAATTTCAGTCTTTCTTCAAAATCGCCTCTAAATTTACTACCAGCAAGTAAACTATTGATATCAAGACTCCATACAATATGGTTTTTAAGATATTCTGGTACATCTGATTTGTTTTTTGCAATACGTCTAGCTAAACCTTCTACCACAGCTGTCTTACCTACTCCAGGATCGCCCACTATTAAAACATTGTTTTTATTTCTTCTTGCAAGTATTTGTTTCAAATGCTCAGTTTCTTCTTCTCGTCCTATAACAGGATCAATTTTTTTCTCAAAATATTTTTGATTTAAATTTTCGCAATAGCTTTTTAGTATCCTATCAGCCTGGTTTGGCCTTAATTTTTGTTCTCCTTGAGTTCCTTGCCCACCTGTCATGCCGGCCATGCCTTCATCGAGGATAGTTTCAGTGCTGATCAAGTCCATGAGATCCTGCTTGTTTACTTTATGTTTTTTTAGAAAAAATGCCGCATAGCTCTTTTTTTCCGAAAATATTGAAATAAGAATATCTATAGAACTTACATCTTGCCGCCCTTGAAATAAAGCTTGGGTAAATGCTCTATTCATAAGTCTTTCTAGGCTGGCAGTTTTTCTTGGTGTCACAGGCTCCTTACCTTTAGTAACGATATCCTTACATTTAGTATCCAAGTAATCTTCAATTTCTTTGATCAATGCACCGACTACCACTTTGTATTCATTAAGTGTTGTTCCTATGGTCTCGTCTTTTACTAGAGCCAACAACACGTGTTCTATGGTTACATACTCGTGTCGTCTTTTTTCGGCCTCTACTACCGCGTTTTCAAATATGTTTTCTAGTCCTTCATTTGCTTCTAACATTTTTATCCTTTGTTGGCCATGTCCCATCTAAGCTTAGACACTCTTTTATTAAATGTAATACCTTCAAGGTGATCGCATTCATGTTGGAAACACTTTGATTCAATCCCTTCGAGCTTCGCGTATTGTGTGTCTCCTTTTGTTGTTTCATAACTTACTTCTACAATCTCCGGTCTTTCTACTTTCATAAAGATGCCAGGAAAACTTAGGCACCCTTCCACGTCAGTCACTTTATTTTTACTAAATTTAATCACTCGTGGATTCCATATTATAGCAGGTTTTACGAAAGTGTCAAATGTGTCTGAACCTATTGCAAAAAAGTTTTTGGTAATGCCTATTTGATTTGCGGCAAGACCTATGCCGTTGTGTTTTTGCATAAGGTTGCACATGTCGTTTTCAAACAATTCAATGTCGTCATAACCATTTATAGAATCTTCCTTTAGCCAGTCAGAACTTTTTTCTGTTAGAGTCTCATATGGATATTTGAATATTTGCATCATTGTTCTCTTTCCTTTAGATCCTTTAGGTTTTGAAGTTTCCATTCATTGCTTGTCTCAGGCTTCCCCCACATTTCAACTTCGTCAGCCGTCCTGCTACATCCTAAACAATAGCCACTCTCGGTATCAAATATACAAATTTTTACACACGGGCTGTCAATCTCTTGCTTCATAAATCCTCAATTTTTTTCAAATCATTTTTAGATAGTTGTGGTATCAGTACCATTATTTTTACATAAAGGTTACCTCTAATATTTAATGTTTTATGCACAGGCATACCTTGTCCTTTACAATTTATTAATGTGCCAGGTTGTGTGCCGCTTGGCACTTTCACTTTGATCACAGTGTCAGTCAAAGTTTTCAATTGTAAATTGCACCCTCTTATCGCATCAAAACAACTTATAGTTTTACTAGTATAGAGATCATTTCCTTTTCTACTATAACCATCACTGTCTAAAACAGTCATTTGCACCATGAGGTCACCCCTGGGCACATTTTTAATAGAATCATCGCCCATGCCAGAATATTTGAAAGTCACACCATTTTGTACACCAGCTGGAATTTTTACAGTTGCAAATTCTTCTTTTCCACTGGGTAACTTGTATGATATTGTCTTTTCCATATTTTGCATGGCTTCTCTTATTGAGACTGCCATCCTTACATTGATAGACTTATTTCTTCTTGGTTGTGATCTGAAAGATCTTGTTCGCATACCTGGACCACCAAAATTACTAAAGCCACTAAAAAAGTCTTCGAATATGTCTTCGCTAAAGAAATCACCTGATCTAAATTGGAAATTTCCTCCTGTGCCAGGTTGCCCATACTTTCTGATTGTATCATACTCTTGTCTTTTTTTGATATCTTTTAGTGTATCATATGCTTCGTTGGCTTCCTTGAATTTGGTTTCATTTCCTCCCCTGTCAGGATGTTCTTTTTTAGCAATATCTTTGAACGCTTTTTTAATCTGGTCGTTGGAAGCATCTTCAGACACACCTAGTATGTCGTAATAGTTTTTCATTTAGTATATTTTATAGCAGATTATGCAAATGTCAATTATTGGTTATTTCTTTTTACCAGGCAGTGATGCTCCTGGTTTACCAACATATAGACCAAAAAATGCCGCACCTGCTCCAACTATGGTTGAAATAAACATAGCTTGGGCATTCGATGGCTCACTCAAGGTCATAAACCACGTGATAGATTTATAAAATGCATAAATGTACGCCAGCATGATTAATCTTGGAATCAATCGAAACTTATCAAGTATTCCAGCTGTTTTATTGTACCAAGTAGGTGCCTCATCTCCTGTGCTAGGAACTAAGTCTTCTTTTGGAAGTTCATATTCCTTTGATATTTCTTTCACTTTTACTTTTGACACTAGCATGTCTTCTTTTAATGTAGCCATTATTTTAACTCCGGTATTTTATTATTTCTTTTTCTATGTCCATTCCAAGCAACAAAGCCGCCTAATCTCAATGACCAATATGCAAGTCGATTCATTGAATAAAATCCATTTACTATTATGTTTATATCACGGAAAATTTCATCAGCTCTTTTTTGCGTAATTTCACCCATTGTGTCTTTTTTATTTTTCTTTAACAAAGTTTTGTATTTGTATGCGTAGTCATGTACTAATCCACCTATCAACAAAACTCCTACTGGTGAAAAGAAAGTTCTTAAAAACTTAGGAATACTTGCTCCGTCGAATTGGAATCCTGCAGGAATCACATACTCTGTTCCATCTATATTATACTTCCAGTCTTCTTTCAAAATCCAATTACGTGTTGACAACAACCATAATAGTATACCTTTCCAAAATCCTTTGCCTTTTGTTTTGATAGGTATCGGTTGCAAGATCGGCATACCTTTGAAATAAAATTTCATGTTTGTTTTTGCTCTTCTGTCTGTCCAGTTTATAATTGCCGCAATCAGAACCACAGCAATTAACACAGTCCATTGCCAAAATTTCATTGCAAGTGTTATTATTAGTTCCATATTTGTTTTCCGTTATATAGGTATTTATTCTATATCGCCTTGTACTGTTCCTGCTTTAATTAATTTTCTTCTATTTGCCATGTGTTTGGCTTTAAGCTTTGCTTTGTTTCCACCAAAGTAAGGCACGGCAAAACCTTCTCGACACATAAGTTTTGATACTGGTTTGCCTTTATACAAGAAGTCTCCCAGCACTCTACCAAACTTGCCCTTCATGTCAATACCTTTTTTGTTTATTGTGGTTTTTAAAATTGTTGTCTTTCCTAAGACCCTTTTCAACATCGCCTTACTGGCCAGTCCAAATTTTTTTTCTATTTTATCTCTTGTTCTCGATTCCGGTGTGTCTATGCCCATTATTCTTACACGTTCGTTCTTCTGCCAGATGCCAAAACCTAGATCTATGTCTACGTCAACTGTGTCACCGTCTATGACTCTGACCACCTTTGCTCTGTAGGTCCACATTATTTTTCCTCTACTAGGTTAATTAGATCTTGCACAGTCTGAACTTTATCACCGTCGTCCTCTGATATTTTGACACCTGTCGCTTTCTCCACCTGTATACATAATTCTATTGTGTCAAATGGATCTGCACCTAGGTCATCCACTAGATGTGCCTCGGGCGTTACTTTGCTTTCTGCTACATCTAGGTGTTCTGCTATGACTTTGATTACTGTTTGCATATTATTCTATAATTATTGCCTTGATTGATTTTTGGCCCATGTATATCTCAGTTTCGGCCTTGCCTTTCCAACACTGATATTTCACACTCGCACTGTAGTTTCTTTCTGCTTGTCTCTTACCTCGTAGACACTTTGCCATGTTTTCCTGTATACGGTGTTCTTTTATTTCACCATTTACAAACATCAATAACGCTACAACTGATTCTATCATTGATGATCTCCGTTTTTGTATACTATCTCTCTGTCAGCATCTTTTAATTTTTCGATTGACAGTTGTGCTTTTTCCATTTGTTCTTTTAAAAATTCGATATTGACCTTGTTGTTGGCCATGCTATCAAGATGCTTCTGCATTCTGTCAACGGACTTGTATAGGTCCTCGATCAACATAAATTGTTCAATATCCTGTGAACTTTGACCTAACTCACCCCTAGGATATTTTATCCTGAATTCTGTATTTTTAGTAACTTCGTTGTGTAATCTTTCGTCTTCAGCACTCATGTCTTTCTCCAATAATACTGATTTTGTTTCGAGTTTGTTAAGTCTTTCAATGACACCAAAGTATGCCCACACTCCAACAGCCACCGCCGCGACAATTGAAAGTAAGTTTCTCATTGGCATCGATATTGATGTGCTATCACTAATTTTCATCTGACTCCTCGTAATACTTCTTATACTCTTCTAGAAGACTATTTGTTTCTTGTAGTTTCTGTCTTATCTGTGCGAAGTTTTTAGATAACAACTCGTAATCTTTATCTGTCAAACCAAACAGCACAGGATCTATGCCTGC
>CEQT01092892.1_pt1 | contig 14158 bp, 8 predicted proteins | sample 530951 | NCBI WGS metagenome assembly CEQT01 (sample SAMEA2621132, study PRJEB7988) | marine metagenome | biome: marine biome (ENVO:00000447); feature: surface water layer (ENVO:00002042); material: "saline water (ENVO:00002010), including plankton (ENVO:xxxxxxxx)" | depth 5 m
GCCGTGAGTTATTCCTATGTGATGGTCCGCAAGTTCCAATGATACCTTACGTAACGTTACCATAATGAACTGTGCTGCTTCGCTTCTGTTTCTGCATTCTGTTGCGATTAGTTTAGAATTAGGCACGTCAAGGTTTTGGTCGACCTCATCGAAATAATAGAATGGAGATGGATCGTGGTCTTGAATAGCAAATATCAATGACAATGAAGCCATTGATTTCTCTCCTCCCGAAAGACCTTGAAGTCTAGACTTGTTCGACTTACCACGTGGTTGTGCCCACATATCTAAGCCACCTTTGAATGGTTCTTCTGGGTTTTCAAGGAATAATTCTCCCCTTCCACCATTGGATAGTCGATTATATACGACCTTGAAATTCTTGTTAACTTCTTTCAGTGTTGCTAGTAGTCTAGTCTTTCTTTGATTCTCAAGTTTGTCTGTAATATCAATGAGGCGTTTTCTTCTTTCTTGGAGAGTTTTGAAATCATCTTTCATCTCATCTAATCTAGATTTACAAGCATCATACTGCTCGATTGCCAGCATGTTAAAATCACCAAATTTGTCAAGTTTTCTTCTTAGACTATTCAGTTCTTTTTCTGCATCACCAACATTTGGTATTGATGCATCTGAAGAAGCAACTGGAATTCCCTCGGCCTCCATGTCAACTAACAAATCTGCAAGCGCTTTTTCTTTGATTGCAAGTGCATGAGTTATTTCATTAGCTAATGATTTGGCATTTACTGCGTTACTAGCCATCTGATTTGCATCTGCTCTAACTTCTGCTCGTTCTTCGACAAGCGATCTACGCTCAAGCTCTAATCCTTCGTGCTCATCTAACAATGTAGCTCGCTCTGATTCTTTCTCAGTAAGAATAGAAGACTCTTTTTCTATATCTTCTTTCCAGATCTTTACTGATTTCTCCCGCCCTGCCATGTTAGCCTGAATCTCATCAGCTCTTGATGTAAATGAATCCAATCTTTCGTTGAGAAGTTCCTCTTTTTCCTTACCACTTTCAAGCGTTACTTGTGCCTTTGTAGCAATTCCTTCTGCTTCAACTCTACGGGTTTGAGCCTCTAGAAGTCTTTGCTTTATCTCATCTGGACTAGAATTCCTAAGGTTTTCGGCAGCTTTTTCTCTTTCATTTTCTGCTTCAATTAATGCCATTTCACATTCTTGTAATAGGCCTAATTTTTCTGAATGTGCAGACTCTAATCCATCAAGGCGATTCTCTATTTTACTGGCATTTTCTTTAGCTTTGTTAAGTGTTTTTTGCGCCATTTCCAACTCTGTCCTTAGAGAACTTGCCTTGATTGAACTATCATTCTCAGCAAGAGCATTTATTCTTCCTCTGATATCGTTTTGCTTTGTTCTAGCCTCTCTAAGAGCAGAAGCAACGGTTTGAGCCATCAAGGATAGCCTTTCGACTTCTCCAACAAGTTTCTCTACCTCGCCAGCACCGTGAATTTTACCACCGAAACCAGTCTTCATTTTTTGGCGACTACCTCCAATCATTGCACCTCCAGGTTCTGTGATTTCTCCACCAAGAGTAACTAGTCTCACCCCTCCCATAAGTTTCCTAGCAGTTGAAATGTTGTCAACTACTAGCGTATTTCTTAAGGCATATGCTACTGCTGTGCTTATTCTTGGATCGTAATCTAGAAGTTCATGTGCGAATCCAAGAACTCCTGGTTTGTTTAGTGACATTGCTGCTTTACCGGACGCTCTATTAGCCTGCATTTTGTTTAATGGAAGAAATGTTGCCCTTCCCAATTTACGGCTTTTCAGCAAAGCCATAGCCTCAGCAGCTATTTGATCATTCTCGACAACCACAGAATTCATTCCACCTCCAACTGCGGTTGCAAGGGCATCCGCATGTGCTGGATCTTTAGGAGCGCAAAGTTCGCTAATCGTACCTATAACTCCTCTAAGTTCTCCACGATCTCGTGCAGCCATTACAGCAGCAGCTCCTGGTGCCATACCATTACTTCCCGAACGCTTGTCAAGTTCAGTTCTGGCAGCAGATAACCTCCGTTCTGCATCCTGTAACCTTCCATCAACTGCAGATGAGTCGTCTATGAGTCTCTTTTCAGCGTTCTGTGCACTTCTCAATTCTTCGGCTAAGGAAGATAGGTCATTTTGAGGATTTGCCTCACCTAGTTCTTCCATCCGCAATTCAACATCGTCAAAGGCAAGTCGAGCGTCATCTAGTTCTTCTTCTGCTTTGGATAATTGCTCTGCAACTATATCTGCTTCATTTGCCACTTTCTCGACATCTATCCTTGCATTTTGAAGTAACTCTCGAGATTTTTCAAAAACTTCGGTTGCATCTGATAACGCAACAGATAATGCTGCGTTTTTGTTGCCGGAGCTTTCCAAAGATTCTCTAATTTCTTTCTCAATTGATTCGCACTCCATATATGCCTTTTCTGATTCAGAGAGTGCTTCCTTCGCAGCATCTAAACTTTGAACATGAGTTTCTAAGTCTGCCTTTGCAGATTCTATCTGTTCTTCAAGTTCGGCTAGAATCTCTAAGTCTGATATGTCTGCGTCTTCTGCATCTGTTATGTGATCTTTCTTTCTAGCAATTGAGACTTGTAAAGCATTAATTTCCTCGATTAATCCTCCTTTATCTCCACCCATAGCATCAGAAATTTGTCTTTCCAGTTCTACGATTTTATCATCTAAGCTAAGCAATATCTTCCCAGATGACTTTACAGAATCCTCCAATAGTGCTGCCTCTGATAGGAACCTTGCTTTTTCTTCAGCATGATGCTTAATCTCAGCCTTTGCAGAGAGGTGCTTGGATTGTTGCAGCACCACGTTTGCAACATCATATTGCTCTTTTGTTGATTTAGCCTTCTCCGCTATGGATTTTTCTTTCTCCAATGTTTTGAGTCTAGCCTTTTGCTCGTCCTCAACCAATGATATTCTGTCGATGAATTCCTCAACCTGTGCCTTCTGCCTTTCGGCTTTGCGGATTTCATCATCATACGAAGTGACTCCTGCAACGGAATCAAGAACTTTTCTTCTTTCCATTGCTGTCATACTTGATAGTCTAGTTACATCGCCCTGTAAGACAATATTGTAACCATCAGGCCTGGCGTTCGCTTGACCTAACAACCTATGAAATGCCTTTTGGTTGCTTTCTTCTCCATTAAGCAAATAGGTTGAAACTGTGTTGTTTGACTTAGTCAATCTAACCTCTCTAGTCATCCTTACCTCATCGTTGTCGAGAGGTAATCTCCTTCTTCCGTTTGACAAAAGAGGATTTGCAAATACAAGTGTAACTTTCGCATTTCTTGCAGGCCGGTTGGATTTACCTCCATTGAAAATAAGATCCTTGGAATTCTGTGCACGTAGAACCTTTGCTGATCTTGCACCAAGAACAAATTGAATCGCATCGCCGCAATTCGATTTTCCAGACCCGTTAGGACCAGTTATAGCTGTAAATCCTCGGTCAAACGGGATTGTTGCTTCACCTTTGAATGATTTGAAGTTTTCAACTTCCAGCGTTTTTAGATACATCCCTTTCACCCAAATCAAAGCACTGAAACCTTGACGTTAATTCGGTAAGGAGACGAGGGGGGTTTTGAAGGTTACCCGAGTTGCTGGTTCTAGAAGCCCTTTCTAACACACTGTAAAATTAGCCGGCGTATGCCGATTATTGAACCATTCCAGTATTAGAACAACCATTACATCCCTCGCCATTACACAAGTGACAGGTTCTTCCTGCTGTTGACTGGAAATCATCACGAAGTCCTCCCTCAAATGCATCTTCATACTGAGATAGGCTTTGATGGCCCCACAGATCACCAATAGTCCGATACTTGTCTGCACCCTTAAGTTTCCTAGTTTTAGCAAGAGAACCTAAATCGCCTCCACGTTTGTATGCAAGGTCTAATTCCCTGTGAGAAAACTCCCTCTTGTCCTCTTTAGTTTTCTTCTGTTGTTCAATTTTATACTTTGGACCTCTTACAAGAAAAATTCCTGCTGCAAATATGCCAATTTGGACTGCAATTGCAGGTGCGGGAAATGGAAGTAAGACTGCTAAATCCTCTGAGGATGTTCCCGGTAATTTGTCGAAACTATCAGCCAATGCAATACCACACAGTGTAAGTCCTGTAACTATGGCTAACTTCCTTATTCTGACAGCCCAACGTCCTTTTCTAGGCCATCTGAGTAATGTTGAGAGGAATATTACACAACCCTCTATCAGCAATAATAAATCAGGAGCATCCCAAACACCTGGTGTTGTCACACATGGATTTACATCACCTGAGTCGAGATCCCTCTGAATTTCTTCCGAATTACAGCCCGGCTCTGCCATCTTTGCTAAAATTAATTTTTGAGGAGGGTCTAAGCCCATTAATGCCCCGAATTCAACATTAGCAACGGACACGGCAACCAGTGCTAAGCCGATTACAGCTGCTAACTTTTTCATCAGGCCCATATGCCTATCGTATAGAATGGAACACTTAATTTCTATCGCAATTTTATATCAGTCAAATTTGAATGCTACCGTCTGCTGGCACGGCTGTACACATGGCGAAAGTTGTTATCGTTGGTAGCGGAATTGCAGGACTATTCGCTGCATTAAAACTCGAGGCAGCAGGGCACGAAGTAAATGTCATAACCAAACAGAGACCACAGGATTCTTCAACAAACTGGGCCCAAGGAGGAATCGCAGGTATTCTCGATAAAACTGATGGAGAGGCTATGCAATCACACATCAATGACACATTACTATCAGGAGACGGAATTTGTGATGAGGTTATTGTTCGATGTGTCGTAGAGGAAGCTGGTGACAGAATAAGAGATCTTCTTGCAGTTGGAGTAGATTTTGAAAAAGAAGGAGAAGGCTTTCATCTTGTAAAGGAAGGAGGCCACTCTGAAAGAAGAATTTTACACGCTAAAGATGCTACTGGTGCCGAAATAGAGAGAGCATTGAATATGGCAGTCGCACAATCTAGGAATATTACAATGAGCTCTCACACACTTGGTGTGGATTTAATCCAAAGAGTGCACGGAGTGCCTAAAAAGGGCGTCAAAGGAATTTGGTGTCTGTGTCTAGATTCTGGAGAGATGAAAGCGATACCAGCAGATGCGATTCTAATAGCTACTGGAGGTTGTGGGCATTTGTGGGAGCGGACCACCAATCCATCAGTATCAACTGGTGACGGGCTAGCTATGGCTGTAAGGGCAGGCGCATCAAACAAAAATATGGCATTTTTCCAATTCCATCCAACGGCTTTAATGTCAAGAAATAAGACTCCTTTTTTGATAACCGAAGCCCTAAGAGGAGAGGGTGGAGTATTGCTGGATGATGATGGTTTGATTAACTATAGAAAAGGAGATGATACTCCTGACAAACATTCTTTCACTCTAGAATTTTCAGACCTCGGAAGTTTAGCGACGAGAGACATAGTAGCTCGCGCATGTGACCAGAGAATGAAGGTTACAGGAGCTGATAATGTATGGCTAATTACAGATCACCTTGACAAAGAAAAATTAAGGAATCATTTCCCAAACATCGAATCAAAATTGAATGAATATAACCTATCACTTGGAGTCGACCCAATACCTGTTGCTCCTGCTGCTCATTACATGGTTGGTGGATTGTCTGTCGATATCAACGCAAGAGTGCTTCAAAACAACGCTGACCCAATACCTGGTCTTTATGGAATAGGAGAGGTGGCTTGCACAGGCATGCATGGTGCTAACAGACTAGCATCTAACAGTCTATTGGAGGCAATTGTATTTGCTGACCGTGCTTCAAGGCATTTCATTTCAAATCCAATAAATGAAGGAGAGTCTGTTCCTAATTGGAGAGCAGATGGAACTCATCGACTTATTGAGCATGCACCCCTAGTCAGAGACCTTGAAACGCTGAGAAAAACAATGACTGATGATGTTGGAATTGTAAGGAGTTTCAGTAGACTGAACAGAGCTAAAAGGATGTTAGACCTATTGGAGACTGAAGTCGATTTGATTTGGAGAAAAAGTATACCAACACGAGAACTGATAGAGTTAAGGAATTTGGTAGAGGTTGCAAAACAAATAACTGATGATGCAATGTCAAGAACCGAAAATCGTGGTTTGCACTACAATAAAGACCTTATCTGAGAGATTTTATTTGGGCCAGTAGAATAGAGTTTAGAGGAGTAGGAGTTCCGAGTTGTTCGCCTCTTTCGACGATTTGTCCACATAGTGAATCGATTTCAGTCTCCTTTCCCAACTTTACATCTACAAGCATTGAGCATGTATTATCTGAGGTAGCATTCAAGACATGATGTAAATTTTGTATTAATTCCAAATCACTTCCTATGTCAATGCCAATTAATCGAGCTATTTTTGCACCCTCTAGCATAGTAGATTCCGCTTGCGAAATGAGAGGCTCCTCGAGTAGTGCACCGTTTTTAACACCACATATGGCTGCAATCGGGTTTATGGCTATGTTAATCAGCAACTTATTCCATAAAATAGAAGATAAATCTTCTTGATATATTGCTTCAAGTGAATTTAATTGATCTACAAACTCTGTTCCTTTTGGACCACCAATTACTAGATTCCCTTTTCCAACCCATTCTATACTACCCGGTGAAGGCCTTTTTACTGCGTTTGTAGTAACTGCCACTGCATAATTTTCATGCTTATATCTCTGAATAATTTCCTTATTGCCAAGGCCATTTTGAAGTGACATAACTGGGCCATTGGTCAAATCCTTGGCAATCTTAGCCATGTATTCTGTATCCTTAGATTTGCAAGTTATTATCACTTGATCGAATCTATTTTTCAAAGAATCATGAATTCCAACCTCGTCTAAACTTACTGTCCACTGGTCTGGTTTGATTTTCTTACCCCAAACTCCGGACACTGAAAGGCCATTAACCGCTAAAGCAGCGCCATGTTCACCTCTAGCATGGACGTGGACCTCATATCCGGAATCAACTAGTTTAGCCGCAATCAAAGACCCAATTGCACCTGCACCGAGCACTGCTATTCGCATACTCATACCTCATGATTGACTAAGTGCAAAATTACCCTTCCTTCATCGTCCAATTCGAGCCATGAAAAAGAAACCCCCGAATCAGGTTGTAATGCTGAGATATTGACTGTCTGTCCCGAAGGGATAACAATGTCATTAGATACGTTCCACTGCTTCCCATTGCCGTCAAATTCAATGTTTATTTCGACTTCACTCGACCCGGGGTTCTCAAGAATTAGGCTGCCGTTTTCTATCATAACTGAGCCTATCCAGTGCTGTGTCCTTTCACCCAATGACTCGATTATCAAACTCGGCCCATCCCTAACAAGATATGTTATTGGCCTCTCGATTGACTCACAATCTGTAATTGTTGAACCAGAAGGTACTAATAGACGGGTTTCGTTATCAGGATTATTTTTTGCTTGATAAACAATTGACATGTCCCACGTATGTTCGCCACTAATATTATCCCCGTTATACTCGACTTTATTTGTATCCAAGCAGTTTTCATCAGGATGATTGTAAGCTAAGACAGAATCACCAAACATCAACTCATCAGGGCCTAATATTACTCCTTCACTTGGTATAGAAAGGAAATGATCTTTTGAATATCCAGATTTGAAGGTATTATTGTAAATGGTAAACTGGTAATCTTCCAAATAACTCATGTCATCACCCGATAGTGCGATCAAACAAATTTCTGGATTCTTGATTTCAACAGATACGCTACCATTTTGATTTAGATTGTCCCAATATGTGTTGAGTGGTGATTCGGAGATATTGATGTATGAATCAATAGCTGTATTTAGTTCTAAACAGGCTTTCGGATCATCTAAATCTCCATTGAACTTCCAATCCCCTTTTGGATAAATATCGACATTGGGTTTCACTAAATTTTTCAATATTGCCTTTGAGTTTGTATCCACCTGCTCTACTTGCCATAATATATCAAATACTGATGGATTCCAGGGGGCTTCCCATTTGAAACTAAATTCTAATTCCAAATCTTGTTTGGGAGCGATTTCTCCATAGCATGAGTAATTGTCTAAGATCTTTCCAGTATTACAACTAATATTGCTATCAAGAGAAAAATCAGTTGCATGATAGTCTAGGAACTTGACTTTGTATGTCTGTTTAATTAGTGAAGGGTTACTTACAACTATTGTTTGGTTAAACCAATCATCTTTTATTGAAAGTGTCTCATCTTCTAATTCCCATGTTATGCTGTCTCTCCAGTCCTCATCTTCGTAGAATGGAATTTGGGCAGGTAACGCAGCTAAGAATGCGACAAATAGGATAACACCCAATCTGAAATGATCTTTTTCGGGTAATCCTTTGAAGTCATCTAAAACAACTGGTAATCTAGGATCACCTCCTCTCGAAATCAGCAGTGAACCACATAATGCAATGACTAGAACCCATATGCTCCATTGTGAAAATGCTCCATATAAGAATGCAAAGAGTAGAATTACTAACAACAACATTACCTGAGTAGATCCCGAACGTGCCTCGGGAATACCCATACGGGCAATTAGGACTCTACCTCCGGGGAATGTAGGTATTGGAAGTAGCGAAACCCATCCTACGAAGGTTAGCACCATCCCGACTCTCGTGAATGGATGAGCCCATGAAGTTTTGAGAATCAGTCCTAATTCGGACTCCATACTTAATCCAATCAGTTGTATGATTAGCGGCAATTCCAGAACTAGAGGAGCTGCGTCAACAATAGCGTAGTCAGGTGTTAGGTAAATTCCAAACAAGCAAAGGAATATTCCTGAAGTTATGATTACTAAAGGTGCTGATATTGCAGTATTTCCCAGAGTTGACCTATCAGGCCACAATCTAGCATCGCTCCTAGGGAGAGAAGCAAAACCAATTATTCCAAATGGCCACCAAACTAAAGCGGGCCCAGGAATAGGGAATAAGTGCGGTAAGTGTACTCCTCTTTTCTTAGCCACAAATTTCTGAATGAATGATGCTAAAATAAGTGTTGAAAATATTGGAACTGAATAACCTAAGAATGCATCAAAGGTTGCATTTTCAACAAACCAACCACCCTCTGGACGAGCAGATGATAACCATTTTTCACCTGCAAACATTGTAGTGAGAAGTGAAAACACCCACATTGCAATTACAAATCTCGGAGATGGCCATTGCATTCTTGGATCTCGAATTAACTGAATAATCCAAGGATCGTCGGGATAAAGACGTGCATTATATCCTATATTTTTCAAATGCGCATTTATCTCAATCAGGACATCATGCATATTTTCATTCTCTCGCTCAGACACAACGAAAGTAGGGCTTCTACCGCCAACGTCCTCAATTACGTAGCAGTATCGGGACAAAATACGCTGCAATGTTTCCCGTTTTGTCCACGCTTCTTTGTGGACTTGGATTACATCTTCGCTAGACATGCGGTTACTCTCCCGATATTTATCTGGGTGCAACCCACCTCAATGAATGAATTGGTTGCATGTCACTTATTCTTGAATCGTTTAAGACGGAATGTTTCTTCCCTCTCCATTTCTTCAAGTCTTAACTGAATGAATACTCTTGCTTCTTCGAGTTCTGGTATTACCTTGAACTCCAGTGCGTTTACTCTTCTTTTTGTTGCCTCAATTTCAGACAACAAGCGTTTCAGGGTTGCCTCCATTTCAGCTGCTTTTACCATTTTCTCGATAAGGCTGCCAAAAGAATCCGCCGCTTCATCGATATATGGTGAAGACCCAGTAAATCCTATAGCTCTGTCGCCAAATTCTTGCTTCAGGTTGGTGCCTGAAACCGATGGTACGACAACACCCATGATGTTTCTTCTTTCAACCTCGACTTCTGGAGAAGATGAGTTAGCTATCGCAGCAGATCTAACTTTCAACCCACCTTCGATAGCGTTGGCCAAATCTATTCGTGATTTTGCTAATACATATGATGCAGTCAGCTCTTTTTTGGCTTTTATCATATCTGAAAGAAGTGTTCTGAACTCGTGGAATAGACCATCTCGCTTCATCTTTAGCAATTTATATCCATTTTTTGTCTGCTTTATTCTGCGTTTAAGATTGATTAATTCGCTTCGGGTTGGTTTGATATCCAGAGCCATTTTAGTTCCCCCAAATCAATTACAGAATTTTAATCACGGTTGTCAGGATGATATTTCTCAATCCATTTCTGATCCAAACGGACTAGATATTTGGTGTCAATCTCAGACATCAAGGTCCAACACAAATCCAGAGTCTCATCTATAGAACGATCTTCGTCTCGAGATTGCCTTAGGAATTTATCTTCAAATACTCCTGAGAAATCAAGCAGTTGCTTGTCACGCTCATTCAATGCATCTTCACCGACGATTGCTACAAGACCACGCAGTTCTCTGCCTTGTGCGTATGCAGCATACATTTGGTCAGAGACAGATTTGTGGTCTTCTCTAGTTGTATCTGCACCGATACATGAACCCATTAATCGAGATAGAGATGGTAATACGTTAATTGGAGGGTATATACCCGCTTGATGCAATTCTCTTGAAATAACAATTTGTCCCTCTGTGATATATCCTGATAGATCTGGGATTGGATGGGTTATATCGTCTCCCGGCATTGTTAGAATTGGGAATTGAGTAATACTTCCTTTCTTTCCTTTTACAATTCCTGCTCTTTCATAGAGCATAGCTAGATCGGTATACATGTATCCGGGATAACCACGACGTCCAGGAACTTCTTCTCTAGCTGCTCCAATCTGACGTAGCGCATCACAGTAGTTTGTCATGTCTGTGTAAATGACAAGAACGTGGTAATCTTTCTCGAACGCAAGATACTCTGCAGCAGTTAGCGCAAGCCTTGGTGTAATAATTCGCTCAACAGCAGGATCGTCTGCAAGGTTTACGAATAATACAGCATTTTCAAGAGCACCTGTTCTCTCTAGGTCGCTTCTGAAGAAATTAAATTCTTCCGCAGTAATACCCATTGCACAGAATACAACAATAAATTCCTCCTCAGAATCCTTCAGTCTTGCTTGCCTAGCGATTTGCAATGCGATGTCATTGTGTGGTAGACCTGATGCACTGAAGATAGGTAGCTTTTGTCCTCTAACTAGAGTAGTACAGCAGTCGATTGCACTAATTCCAGTTTGGATGAAATCGTGCGGACTTTGCCTTGAATACGGATTGATAGCTGCACCGATGATATCTGCATTCTCTTCAGCCACAATATCCGGTCCACCATCACGTGGTCGTCCTGCACCATCCAGAATTCTTCCAATCAAGTCATCAGATACTGGTAATTTGAAAACGTCTCCCATAAATTTGACACCAGTGTTTAGGTCAACTCCTGCTGTTCCTTCGAAAACCTGCACAACAACAAGTTCATCTGAGGTATCAAGAACTTGTCCATTCTTGACTGAACCATCGTTCAATCTCAGTTGCACAATTTCTCCAAATGCTACAGGCTCAGTCTTGTTCAAAAAGACCAGAGGTCCCTTTACATCAGTAATAGTTCGATATTCCTTTCCAGACATTTCTATTCCTCCTAATTCTCCTCAATCGCCCCTGCGATTTCATCATTCATCCTTTCAACCAATCCATCGATGTCATCTTTGTAGGTTGCCTCAAATCGGCCACGCATCAAATCAGTTCTAGCTGGAACGTTTACAACATCCTGAAGTTCTGCTCCTGCTGCCATTGCACTCTTTGCAGATTCTTGGAAGGTTAGAATGGCTTTTGCCATCTTGTAATGTAGGTCAACAGAACAGAATGCATCCACTTCGTGGAATCCATTTTGTTGAAGGAAATACTCACGAATCATACGTGCGACTTCCAAAGTCAACTGTTGGTCAACAGGCAGTGCATCAGAACCAACCAATTGGACAATTTCTTGCAATTCTGCTTCTACCTGTAACAAACCACTAATTGCAGTTCTAATTTCAGGATAATCTTGTGCAATATTGTCACGGAACCACTGATCGAGAGATGGTGGATATAGACTGTATGAACCAAGCCAGTTGATAGCAGGGAAATGCCTCTGTCTTGCTAGACCTGCATCTAATCCCCAGAATACCTTTACAATACGTAATGTTCCCTGAGAAACCGGCTCAGATATGTCACCACCTGGAGGTGATACAGCACCGATTACAGTTACTGAGCCGTCATCTCCGTTCAGTGTTTGAACACGACCTGCTCGCTCATAGAATTCTGCAATTCTACTTGATAGGTAAGCAGGATAACCTTCCTCACCAGGCATTTCTTCAAGTCGTGAAGAAATTTCACGCATTGCTTCTGCCCATCGACTGGTTGAATCCGCCATCAATGCTACATCATATCCCATGTCTCTGAAGTATTCCGCAATTGTAATTCCAGTGTATACAGATGCTTCACGAGCTGCTACTGGCATGTTGGATGTATTCGCAATCATGACTGTTCTGTTCATCAGGGGCTTTCCTGTGTTTGGATCAATAAGGTGGGGGAATTCGTCCAATACTTCTGTCATCTCGTTTCCTCGCTCACCACATCCGATGTAAACAACAATCTGAGCATCGGAATACTTTGCTAAAGATTGCTGTGTTACTGTCTTGCCTGATCCGAATGGACCTGGAATACCTGCTGCTCCACCCTTAGCTAGAGGGAACAAGAAATCAAGAATCCGCATTCCAGTGATTAGTGGTGTGTCCGGGGCATATTTCTGCTGGTATGGGCGAGGTGTTCTAACCGGCCACTTTTGCATCATCTGCATCGCAGTCCCGTCTTCTAAAACACAAACGTCCTCTGTTACGTTGAAGTCTCCAGTTGAAATTGATTTTACAACTCCACCCTTACCAGGGGGTACCATAATCTTGTGGACAATGGTCTCAGTTTCCTGGACAGTTCCAATGACCTGTCCACTAACTACCTCGTCACCTTTTGCGACTGTTGCCTCAAATTTCCACTTCTTCTCCATGTCAAATCCATCTGCATCAACACCTCTTGTAATGAATACACCCATAACTTCCTCTAAGGTTGCTAATGGTCGCTGAATACCATCATAAATTTGGGTCAGTAAACCTGGTCCTAGTGCGACTGATAAGGTCTCACGAGTGTTTAGGACTGGTTCGCCCGGGCGAATTCCGCTCGTATCTTCGTATACCTGAATTACAGCCTTATCGCCGTGTAGTTCGATAACCTCTCCCATCAGACCTTCATGTCCTACACGAACCACATCATACATTCCCGCTTCCATTCCAGTAGCTGTTACAACAGGCCCTGATATTCGGTAAATTACTCCTTCATTGCTCATTTCCTCTTCCTCCTTGGGTTTGGTTGGAATCACTTCCACAAATCAACTCCTATTGCCTTGCGAATTGTTTCGCGAAGGGTTGTATCCTCCTCAGTCCCTATACCAAGGACTGTCGGAGTGACACTTTCTGATAGTCTCTCTTTGAGACGCTCAGGTAAGGAAGCCAGCATTGCGGAGTCGACGACCACAATGCCCACGCCCTTTGTTGTAAGTAAATCCCTGAATACCTTTGAGGTGTCTTCCTCTCCTTCAGGGTTGTATAGAGTGCTGATTCCTGCCAATTGGAATCCTAGAGTGAATTCCGGACTGCCTACAACTGCAATTTCCATAATATCACCCTACAATACGTGTGCCTCCAGCACATCTGTTGTTAATCCTGCCATTTTCCCTCTTACAATGAAGCGTAAATCTTCAACTTCTTGAACTTTTGATGATACATAATGTATAATCGGTAAGGCTGATATTGGATGGAGGTAACTCATCCGCTGCATTTGAGTTGTTTCTCGGTTTTTTAACCAAGTAATGGCTGGATCTAATGTTCTTTTTTCATCGGATTCAATCAGTAGGTTTTGGAAACCTTCAGAGTCAAATTTACTAGATAACCTAAGCACATCTAACAAACCATCCCTGCTGTTACTAGCTTGGGAAAAACTCCTTTCTGATATGAGACGCCCACCTGGAATGAGCGCATCTGTGATTTCCTCGCTGGACAGGCCAAACGCTTGTCCCTCGAGTATGTTGATAATATTGCGATGGTCAATTTCTGCACATACATGGTTTTTCAGAATGCGTATTTCAGGAGATCCCCCTTTTAGCATACTTAGCGACCGCTTGAAGTAATGCCTATCAAGGGCATCTTCGTATTTCTGCAATCCTTCTTCTTCACCCACTGCGAGCATGGCTTTCCCGAAAGGAAGTC
>CEQT01010723.1_pt1 | contig 13919 bp, 19 predicted proteins | sample 530951 | NCBI WGS metagenome assembly CEQT01 (sample SAMEA2621132, study PRJEB7988) | marine metagenome | biome: marine biome (ENVO:00000447); feature: surface water layer (ENVO:00002042); material: "saline water (ENVO:00002010), including plankton (ENVO:xxxxxxxx)" | depth 5 m
TGATAACACTTCTTCAATTTTATTAATTCTTGCGCAATCACGAATATCAAAAGTTGCTGAATCATTTTCATTTTTAAAAGTCAGTGTGACTAGTGCATCAAAATTTTTATTCATTATTTCAATTTTTTTTGTCATTCTATCAGAATCTATCCATTCTTTTTCAATTTTATTTTGAGCTTTTAGAAATGAATTATCTTCTTCAGTTTTCCAAAAATATTTAAAAAAATCTTCTCCACTAGTGTAAGGACCATTACCAGGCATTGATGGGTCATATTTATCAGATAATCCCCTAGATACCATATCATTTTTAAATTGATGTTCATGATATGTGAATTTTAATTTTTTTATTGATGTCATATGTTCCTTAGATGTTACTCTATTATTTATATAAAATTACCATCCTAATTCTTTCATCTTAGTAGGGTCTGCACAAGTAATTGTAGATTCACCAGTAACTTCTTTTGTCGGTAGCTCTTTATCATATCCTATTTTTTTTAAAAATGCTTGATTGGTGATTGGTCTTCCATGACCCACTTCATAGGTTTCACCACCAATTCCTTTTTCAATTAGTATTTTTATTGCTCTACATACATCATATACGTGAGTAAAATCCCTTTTATGATTAGTTATATAGTTTAATTGATTATTCATTGCTAAACCATATAACATATCAGTTCTATAGTTTTGTTCACCCCAAACAGTAAAAAACCTCATAATTATCACATTGTCTGGTGCTATGAGTTCACAAGCATATTTTGACATTGAGTATGGACTTTGTAATTCATGAACAGATGATGTAGAAGCAAATAGTATTTTTGTATCTTTATAATGATCAAATATTCTTTTTGTTATTTTGACATTATTGTTAAAATATGCTTTAGGATTTTTATGAGATGATCTTACACCAGTTGATGCCGCAAGATGTATTACACAGTCAACGGGGGGTAATACTGAGGTAAGTACGTCATTGGGATAATCAATCCCATAAATATTATAATTATTTAAGTAATTTACAAGATTTGATCCTATAAACCCTTTGTCACCAGTGATTAAAACTTCCATATCCTCACCTTACTAAATAGTTAATGTAATATATATTAACGCAGTTATAGGAATATTATGTCAGCAACTCAACCAGCTTCAAGAGCAGAATTAAAAGAATATTGCTTGAGAGCATTAGGAAAACCAGTAGTACAAATTAATGTTGAAGATGATCAATTAGAAGACAGAATACAAGAAAGTCTTCAAATGTATCAAGAGTATCATATTGATGCAACATTAAAAACTTATTTAAAACATCAAGTTACTCAAACAGATATTGATAATGAATATATCACATTGTCAGAGGCTGTTATTGGTGTTATAAGAGTTTTTCCATTAGACGGTGGATCAACTAAAAATATGTTTGATGTTAGATATCAATTGCGTTTGAATGATATGTATAACTTAACAAATACTTCAGTCATTTCATATTATCAAGTAAAACAACATTTAGGAATTCTTGAAGAATTGTTTAGTGGCAAACCAGGAATGAGGTTTTCTAGACATCAAGACAGATTATATGTAGATGTTGATTGGTCTGCAGATTTTGCGGTTGATCAATATTTAGTTGCTGAAGTTATGCAGATTGTAGAACCAACAACTTATACGGATGTATTTAATGATATGTGGTTAAAAAAATACACTACAGAGTTGTTTAGACAACAATGGGGATATAATTTAATTAAGTATCAAGGAGTGCAGTTACCAGGAGGTGTTTCATTAGATGGAAGAACAATCTTGGATGAAGCTAAAACTAATCTAGAAAGATTGACAGAGGAATTAGAAAACAAATATCAATATCCAGTCGATTTCGCAGTAGGATAAAATGGCAGTATCTACATATTTTCAACAAACAGATTTTAAACCAGAACAAGAATTATTAAATGATTTGGTAGAAGAAACAATTCAGATTCATGGTTTGGATGTGAGTTATATGCCAAGAACTTTAATAGCAACTGATAATTTGTATAGTGAAGATGTTGCTTCAAAATTTACAAAAGCATATTCAATAGAAATGTATGTTGAATCTGTAGATGGTTTTGGGGGAGAAGGTGATATTATTGGTCAATTTGGAATTGAAGTAAGAGATCAATTAAGTTTAGTTGTTTCACAAAGAAGATGGGATGATATGGATATCCCAGATAGAGTAAGACCATTTGAAGGTGATTTAATTTATTTTCCATTAAATGATAAATTATTTGAGATAAGATTTGTTGAACATGAAAAGATTTTTTATCAATTAGGAAATTTACCATTGTATGGATTAACTTGTGAATTGTTTGAATATAGTCATGAAGATATTGATACTGGTATTGCAGAAATTGATGATATAGAAAAAGATTATGGTTATGGTATGGATCTTGTTTTTGCGTCAGGTTCTGGAAATTTTGAAATTGATGAAACTGTTACAAATGGAACTGCCACTGCAAAAGTAACATCATGGGATTACACAAATAAAACATTAAGAGTTGGAAACATAGTAGGTACAATAACATCAGCTTCAGCAGTCGTTGGTGGTACTAGTGGTGCTTCTTGGAACATGACAGCAACACCAAATACTCAAGTGTTTACAACTGATACTTATGCTAATAATTATGGTATACAAACTGAAAGTGATTCTATTTTTGATTTTACAGATAAAGATCCATTTTCTGAAGGGCAATATTAATGTTTGGAACTTCAACATATCATCAAACTCTTAGAAAAATGGTGATTGCTTTTGGATCACTTTTTAATGATATCAATATAAAAAGAACTAATACATCTGGTGTAGTTATAGAAACACTTAAAATACCAGTAGCCTACGGTCCTAAACAAAAATTTATGGTTAGGATAGCAAATCCAAGTTTTAAAGGACCAGCAATAGTATTACCTAGAATTGGTTTTATGATGAGTCAAATAATGTATGATGGTACAAGAAAATTAAAAACAACTGGTAAAAATTATTCATCAATATCTGGAACTGGTAGAACTCAATATAATCCAGTTCCTTATAATTTTATATTTGATTTAGCTATATTAGCAAAAAACGCAGAAGATGCTGCACAAATAGTAGAACAAATTTTACCAAATTTTACACCAGAATTTACAGTTACAATAAAAACAGTTCCTGAAATGGATGTAAAAGTTGATTGTCCAATAATTTTAAATTCTGTTAATTACATTGATTCATATGATGGTGATTTTGAAACAAGGAGAGCAATTTCATGGGACATGCAATTTACTATGAAAGGATTTGTTTATCCTGAATTATCAACAACTGGTAAATTAATTAAAGATATTAGAGTTGATATTAATGTTCCATCTAATTCAATTGAACAAACAATAGGTAATTTTGATAAAATAATATTAGAGGATAGTACTGATTTTACTATAAATAGTTTATTACAACAAAATGGAACAGATGCACTTTATCTTGAGTCTTCTGATGAAGGATTATTAGATCTTTCAAACACTGAATCTGTAGGTATAAAGCCAAATCCATTAGATTCAGAACCAGATGATGATTTTGGTTTTAGTGTATCAATTGATGGGACGGAGACAGGATGGACATAAAAGAAATGGTTGAAAATGTTTTAGTGGATGATCCTGTAAAAACAGTCACTAAAAATGAAAACAGATTAGAGGTGATATCTAATGATGATGATATCAAAACAGATTATAATTATGCTAGAGAAAATTATTATAATCTTATGGAGAAGGGATATGATGCCCTTGATGAGTTATTGGAAATAGCAAAATCATCAGAACACGCGAGACATTTTGAAGTAGCTTCACAGTTAATAAAAAACCTTGGTGATACCAATGAAAAATTACTAAAACTTCAACAAACAAAAAAGGAGTTGACAAAAGAAAAAACTAATACAGGTCCAAACAATGTTAGCAATAATCTTTTTGTTGGTTCAACTTCAGAGTTGCTTAAAATGTTAAAAAATAATAATAAAGGAGATGAGTAATGGATGAAATATTTAACTCTATGAATCTTGTTATGATTGGCATCATATTATTTTCCTCATTTTGGATTTTTCTTTTTAATTATAGACAAGATCATAAAGAAAAATATAAAGGGAATATTCCACTCATAATATTTGATTTGTTAATTAATCTGGGAATGTCTGTCTCAGGTTTTCTATTAATATTGGTAGTGTTTAACAATGTGCCACAAGCACAAGCGTATGATTCCTACAAATATCCTGTGGGTTTCTTATTTGGTTTAACCTCAAATGTGAGTATCCCAATAGTATTAAAGTGGTTTTCACAACAAATAACAGCAAAATTATCTGAGGTGGGCAAAAAGTAAATAATTAATTTGAATAAGGATTGTCGATGGCTGAGCAAAAAAGAAAAGAGCCAGAAGGAGTTGGCCAAGAAGTAATAGAAGGAGGGGAAGTTAAATTTGAACCTGTCAAAAAAATAGAAGAAGATACTTTTGATGCGGTTAAAAGTCTTAAAACTTTTCTTTTTATAACAATAGGATTGTTGGTATACTTACTGTTTTTAGTAATACCTGGTATTGAAGAAAAAGTAGAGTGGATTGAAAAAGATCTTACTTCAGTTTTAGTAACTAGTGAAAGATATAAATCAGCAACTAGAGTGTTTGCAAAAGGAAATGAGTGTTCCACTTGTCACCTTGAACCAGATTATTTAATTTCTGGACTTCAAGGTACTTACCCAAGTTTTGCTGATTTAAAAGCATTTATGACAATTGGGCATCAGAAATATTATACAATGGCAACACCATTACCAGATGAAGAACTGATGAACATTTACAGGGTTCTAAAGTGATGATCAAAATCTTTTTTGCTATGATCACTATGTTTTGGATTCTTGGAATATCTCAAGGATATGTTTTACAAGGATCTGAAATGATTGAGATTGAAGCTCAATTTACTATAAGAAATCGTTTAGATATAGATGCGATGATGAAACTTGCAGGTTATACTCAACGAGGTGATTTTCTGACTGAAATGGAAAAATCAACAGGTGATCGTGATTGGGATCGTAATGTAGAAAAAGGTCAAACTTTTATTATACCATCTCAACATAAACCAGAGAGACAATTTAATGAAGCAGGTATTAATTACAGAGAGATGATGTCTCTTAATCCCTCACCAGACAATAAAACAGAACCTGAAGTCAATTCAATCATAGCAAAAGATGAACTTGATGCTCTTAAAAAAGAATTAGACCGACTTAAAAAAGTTGAACAACAACATAAAATGAAACATATGAGTGAATCATATGTGGTTGGTGATGAATATAAACCAAGTTTTAGTTCCACTGTTGATCGAGTTAAAGCACGTGGATATGTTGTATGTGGAACATATGCTGATACTCCTGGATTTAGTGAAGAATTTTTACAAAGAAATGATGGTCGTGATCCTGGTTGGGATGGTTTTGATGTAGACATTTGTAGAGCATTTGCAGTTGCATTATTTCTTGATAAGACTAAAATTAAATTCATTCCAATAAATGGAAGAACACGTTTTGAAAGATTGTTTGATGGTTCAATTGATATTTTATCTGCTACAACAACTTGGACATTTTCAAGAGATGTAGATTGGAGAATAGAATTTTTACCTACAGTATTTTATGATGGTCAAGGATTTATTGTAAGAAAAAATCTTGGTGTTAAAAGTGCAAAAGACATGATGAATGCACGAGTTTGTTACAATACTGGAAGTACGGCAGCACAAAATATAAGAGATTTTTTTGATAAATGGCAAATTAATTTTGTTCCTGTAGCTGTACCACCTACAGATAGTCCAAAAATGTACTATCTTGATAATGATTGTGATATGTATGGAACTGATATGTCAGCATTAGCAGGACATAAAGCAAGATTTCAATATCCAGAAAGACACATTATACTTCCAGAAATAATATCTAAAGAACCATTAGGTCCAGCAGTAAAATATGGTGATCAACTTTGGTCTGATATAACAAGATGGACTGTTAATGTATTGTTTATAGCAGAAGAATTAGGTATTACATCACAAAACATAGATGATTACATGGAAAATATTGATCCAGTAATTCAAAGATTTATGGGTGAAAGAAACGGTGGTAATACACCAGAAACAGATAATCTTGGTATTAAATTAGGATTAAGTAGTAATTGGAGTATTGAAATTATAAGACAAATTGGTAATTATGAAGAAATCTATGAAAAACACGTAGGTCCAAATACAGACTTGGGACTCAAAAGAGGATACAATAAGTTGTATACGGACGGAGGATTACTATATGCTCCGCCTCTTAAATAGTCTTCTCATTTTATTTTTATTTGCTTGCGAAGGTCAAAAAGAAGAAGATTTAAAAGTTGCACTTAATTATAAACAACCCAAGCAAACAGAGTATCCTGAGGCTAATTACAGGTACTACAACCAAAGACCTGTATTAGTCCAAAAACATCACATAGATCTTACTGACTTCATACGAAAACATTTGTATGATGAAACTGATCTAGATGAGAATATGTCTGGTACTGTAATGGCACCAGTTGATGTACAACTAGAAGTACAGTATAAAAACTATACATTTGAACATCCACAAATACATTATGAATCTGGAACTTCAGACCCTTTTACTGTCTCATTTAATAGCCCTTCAACCAGGACTGTTACTATTTCTGTTGATATCAATCCTGATTATCCTATACAAGAAACTGAAACGGTTGATAATGAAACTATAGAAACAATAGTTACTACTCATACATTACTATGGTCAGATAATTTTACATATAATACAACCCCTACTCAAACGCAAAGACAAACCTACATAGATTTTTGGGATAATGCTTCTAATTACTCTTGGGATAATATTTCCATAGGTAATCCAGATAATATGACATGGTGTGACAATACAACTATGATTAATGAAATAACCTTGAATTTTGATAATGTGACTTATGAATTTCAAGGTAGATATTGTAATGGATTGTATTGGACAGTTGGTAGATGTGGTTGGGGTAATGAAATTTCAGCATTTCCAGTATCTACCAAAGACTGTCAATGTAGACAAAAAGGTTATGTTGTGAGGCCTTTGATCTCAAATAAAAATTGGGGTGGAGTTGGTAAGAGTTGTGGAGCTCCAAGCCAAACACTTCAAGTTATATTAAATAGAAATGAACATTAATAAAACTATAAACAGACATTGGAGAGATTGGGCGGCCATTGTCTATCTCTTTATATGTTTATGTGATTTTTTTGTTGGTCCTCTTTGGTGGAATTTATTAATGTTTGATGCGTGTGCAGATGTTTTAGCAGCAGGTCAAGATTGTAAAACTTCAAGATGGGAACCATTGACACTGCAAGCAGGTGCTATGTTACATCTGTCATTTGGTGCAATATTAGGTGCTACGGCATGGAGAAAAAAAGATGAGGTTGAAATACATAATAATCGGACTGACACTACTTCTTAGTAGTTGCATGTCCACAAACAAATTTATCGGTATGGGTGGAGCGAACGGTACAAAAGAAGATTTGCCAATAGGGATTGAAGTCCTTGTAGAAATGGCAGAATATTGTGAGAGAATCTATGATGAAGGTAAAGAGATAGGAGACAATGAATTCTCATATAATGTGGTTCAAGATCGTGGTGTCACTATTGTTAGCATTCGTGGTACTGATAATGGTAGAAACGTGCTCACTGATCTTGACGCCAGACCATTTCAAGATAAAAAACTTTCAGCAGGAATTCACAGAGGGTTCAGAGATGCTGCTGAAAAAGTAAGAAATGATTTAATGGAAAATCATGTAATAGAAGAAACTGTAATTTTTACAGGACATTCATTGGGGGGAGCAATCGCTCAAATATTAGGATTGTGGTTTGAAGATGATGCATATGAAGTACAAGTATTTACATTTGGATCACCTTCTGTTATAATGGAACAGTTATGGATGGATGGACATTTTAGAGTTTATTTAGAAAATGATCCTGTTCCTTTTTTACCTCCGTATCCCTATGTCCATTGGGGTATTAGAATTAATGCAGAAACACTAGATTGGGATGAAGATCATCCAATAGGAGATTTTACTAAAATAGATGCGAGAGATCACTCAATTAAAGAATACTTGAAAGAATTAAAAAAACATGGCTTATCTAAATCATAATATACCTTGTGTAAATTGTTTTATTCGTGATGAATATTTGTATGACCATACTAAAGGGCATGGTCAATATTCAGTATGTGATGTACATTCAGTTGCAAGCATAGAACATCGTGTTCCTATGTTTGAATGTTTATTAGAAAATGGTGTCAATTGGACACGTAGACCTTTAACTGCATTTTGTTGGAAAAAGGAAGCACCAGTTTATCCTATAGAGATGCATCATTATTGGGATTGTTTTTCTCCATATATTGATGTTAATGTAAGAGAAAGACTTGCTAGAAAACGTGCAGAATTGGTTGATCATAATGGTAAAAAACATTGGGGTGAATATATGTTCACTCTTGATTGGGGATTTGAGGGTAAAGCTGGAAATTTAGATGTCAATTTTTCTGAAGATCCAGAACATAAATGTGGACATTTTTTTATGATGGATGATGGTAATTTTTTTTGTTATCCTAATAATAGAATCATATGGAATGATGTGGCATTTACTTTTAATAGATTAAAAGACAACCCAGGCTATTTGATAGACCAAAACATTTATTCTGTTGAAAACAGAGTAGTTAAAGAAACAGATTTAAGTTATTTTACTGAATTTGGTGAGAATGTTGGTCAATCATATGACCAAGACAAGGTAAAGAATGAATGAGAGATCCTTGGAACGAACTTAATTACAAAACACCAGAAACATTATTTGACAGATTAGATGAAACAAATGAAGGAAAATCTTCTACTGCGGTAGATAATATTCTTCGTTTGAATCTTACAAATATAGTTCAAATGTCATTGATGGCTGATACAAAAGCCAATATAATGATAACAGTATCATCTATTGTATTTTCTGTTACCATAGCTAATATGGAACATGAACAAGTAGCAATCCCCTTATCAATATTAGGATTTTTTTCTACTATTGCATTGTTATGTGCTATTGCTGTTATCATGCCAAGAACAGGTTATCCAAAAATAAAAGGTACAAAAATGATTGATAAAGACTCACCATTTTACAATCCACTTTTTTTTGGTCACTTTTCTTATATAACATTAGAAGAATTCAAAACTGAATATGCAAAAAGACTTGAAAAAGACTCAACGACTTATGATGCAATAGTTGGTGATATATATGGTTTAGGTAGAGTATTAGCAACAAATAAATTTAAATGGTTAAGATATAGTTTTCAATCATTTCTTTGTGGTATCATAGGAGCAGTAACTTCATACATACTTCTTGAACCTATAAAAAAATTATTATCATTTCTACAAGAATTTTGTATCGCATTATTTTTATGAATTACAAATAGATGTTAGAATAAATATAGTTATGAGAAAATTTAAAAGTTTTATAATAGAATCAAATATCACACAAGCATTGAAACCAGATCTTAAATCTGCTATAAAATCTGCTGGTGGTAAAATATATCAGATAGGCGGCGCAGTTCGTGATGAGATATTAGGAAAGATATCAAAAGATTTAGATTTACTTGTTGTAGGAATAGAGTTGGATGATTTATCAAGTATATTGTCAAAATTTGGCAGAGTTGATGCGGTAGGAAAATCTTTTGGTATTTTAAAATTTCAACCTAAAGATCAACCTAAAGATAAAAATTATGAACCTATTGATATATCAGTGCCAAGAGTTGATTCAAAAAGCACTGGAACGGGTCATAAAGATTTTGAAGTTAAGTTGGGTAAAGGAATAACACTTAAACAAGATCAATTGCGTAGAGACTTTTGGATGAATGCTATGGCAAAAGATATTGAAACTGGTGAGATGCATGACATTGAAGGTAGAGGACAATTTGATATAGACAATAAACAAATATCAGTTATTAATCCTACCGCATTTGAAGAAGATCCACTTAGAATGATGAGAGCAATGCAATTTGCTGCAAGATTTGATTTTAATTTAGAAACAAAAACAGAAAGAGAAATCACTAAACAATCCAAAAAAATTACAACAGTTTCTGCAGAAAGATTTTTAGAAGAATTTTTAAAAATGTTTACAAAATCAACTGTGCCAAGTAAAGGTATAAAGTTGATGATAAAAACTGGATTGATGAAACACATTTTTAGAGGTATAAAAGACATAGATTATACAACTATGGATAAACTTGATAAGTCAGCCTTTCCTGCTTTTCTTGCAATATTACTGAAAGATTATAAATGGTTGGCGGGTCAAAATGCACAAAATACAATGAGAGTTTCAAATGAAGTCAGAAATGCTATTGAAGGTGTTATGATGTTTATCCATAATCCAAGTATATTGAATAATGAATTTGAATTAGTAAAGTATACATCAAATAATTCAGTAGCAATCAAAAGTATAGATGAGTATTTAAAAGCAAAAGGACAAAAAACTGTTTCTATGATCTTAGCTGATATGAGAAGAAAAAGAAAACCAACATCTCTTAAAGAGTTGGGTGTCAATGGTAGAGATTTAGCACAAGCAGGACTCAGAGGAAAATCAATTGGTGACGCGTTGATGGTTCTATTAAAGTTTGCAATAGAAACAGGAAAGAATGATAAAAAATCACTCATGAAAGAAATTGGTATAACTGAAGAAATAAAAGTTGAGAGTGTTTTAAAGTATTCTCTAAAACCAAAAGAAATAAATATAATAAGACAAATGCAAAAAATGGTCCTTAAAAAAGACCCAAGTGTTAAACCTTTACAAGATAAACATTTGCATGTAACTTTGGCATCTGGAAATGATTGGAAAAAAATTAAATCAGAATATAAGGACGCAACCTTCTCTGAACCTGATTTTACTTTGCAATTCAGTGTTCCAAAGAAAATAGTTGACAATGATAGAACGTCATGGTATACTATTGTCAGACAACAAAGAGAGTTAAAAAATTATGTTACAGACTTGTTGCAATCTGATGTTGATCCCAACAGAGTATATCATGTTTCTATCGCTAATAAAACTGGAAACCCAGGAGATTCAGTAGCTAACGTAAGGAAATAATGAAAACATTTAAACAATATATCATCAAAGAAGCAGAGTATCAAGGGAGAGATGTTCCTCTTGGTAAAAAAATGAAAGGTGATGTAAAAAAGTCTAAAGTTTATGTTAGAGATCCTTCAACTGGAAATGTTAAAAAAGTTGAATTTGGCGATCCAAATATGAGGATCAAAAAATCAAATCCAGCTAGAAGAAAATCATTTAGGGCTAGACATAATTGCGATAATCCTGGCCCAAGAACAAAAGCAAGATATTGGAGTTGTAAGGCATGGTAACATTTAAAGAATTTTTATTAGAAGAAAATAAACCAACAAATCCTAAACTTTGGTCAAAAGCTAAGTCATTGGCAAGATCAAAATTTGATGTTTATCCTTCCGCATATGCAAATGGTTGGGCGGCAAAGTGGTATAAGTCAAAAGGTGGCGGATGGAAAAAAGGTTGAAATCATACGAAGTCTTTGTAGAAGATTTGAGGAAATGGTTTTCTAAAGATCACCCAGACGGTGATTGGAAGCGCGTTGATTCAAAAGGAAAAGTTGTAGGTGATTGCGCCAGAGATGATACTGATGGTGATGGTAAGGGTGATGGACCAAAACCAAAATGTATGTCAAGGAGAAAAAGACAACAACTTTCTAAAAAAGAAAGAGGCGCTGCTACTAGAGCAAAAAGAAAACATGATTCAAATCCAGATAGAAAAGGTAAACCAATTAATGTATCCAATTTTGGAAAAGGTAAATTATGAAATCTTTTAAGGAAGTCATTAGAGAACTTGAGGAATCAAGTTTATCAAGAGTGATGCATCATGTGAACAAAACACCAAAACTTGGTATTATGTCACCACATAGACAAGAAAATTCAGATGAGGAAAATGAAAAAAACTTCAATGAATTAAAAAAGCATGTCAGAAAGTTGGGACATGGCTATGTTGAAATGAGAGGTGGATATAAAGAAGAAGGTGGATTTGTAAAAGAAAAATCTTTAATGATTCCAAACATTGAAAGAAAACACATGATGGAGTTGGGTAAAAAATACAATCAACATTCTGTTATTCATAAAGATGATGATGACTTTTCATTAATAGGTACAAACAAATCTCCAGGTAATTCACATGGTAAAGTACATGCTAAATTTGATCATGGCGGAAAAAGTATTTCTGTAGATAGTAGAGGTAAAAAATTTCAAGATTTGTTTTCTAAATTACATAAGGGAAAACAAAGAGATCAAAAGTTTTTATTAAAGATGAAAGATGAAGAATTTAAGTTAGAAGAAAAAATAGAAACAAGTATGTACTACACAAAAAAACACGGTGATCAATGGTATGAAATCTTTTGATGAGTTTCTAGTTGAGGGAATGTATGACCCCTCAATATTCAAAGCAATATTTTTAGCGGGTGGTCCAGGTTCTGGTAAATCATATGTTGCTGGAAAAGCAACAGGTGGTTTAGGAATGAAGGTTGTTAATTCAGATGATATTTATGAACTTAAATTAAAATCATCTGGATTAGGAATGGACTTTACTAAATTTGATGATAAAGATTTTGAGAGGTCACAAGTTATAAGAGATAGAGCAAAGAAACTTACAAAGATGAGAATGAGACAATGGGTTGATGGAAGACTTGGAATGATCATTGACGGTACTGGTAAAGATTATGATAAAATCAAAGCGGCCTCTGAAGGATTAAAAGGTCTTGGTTATGATACATTAATGATTTTTGTAAACACATCTCTTGATGTTGCATTACAAAGAAATCAAATGAGATCTAGAACATTACCAAATGATATTGTAAAATCAAGTTGGGAAGATGTTCAAAAAAATCTTGGAAAATTTCAAAGTTATTTTGGTAATAAAAATTTTATTATTGTTGATAATAATGATGCTAGTGAAGATGTTTTTAGAAAAGTTTTTGTTAAGGTTAGATCATTAGTACAAAAACCATTAGATAATCACATAGCAAAAAAGTGGATTGATAAAGAAAAAAAATTAAAAATCAGAGAAGAAAGTAATCCAAGAATACCTCGTAAAGCAGGACAACCAGCGGGTAGTAAAAAACACTCAGATTTATATACGGATGAAAATCCGAAAGGTACGATACATGGTTTAAAATTTGCCACACCTAATGATGCTAAATCAAGTGTATCAAAGATAAAGAATAGTGGAAAAAAACACGCACATAAAATTCAAGCCGCTATTGCTATGGAACAACGAGCAAAGGCAGCAGGTAAGGCAGGTGCCGCTTCTGTTTATCGTGCTTATATCAATAAGATGAAGAAAAAAACAAAAGAAATGAGAGAAGAAATTGAATTGAATGAATTTGATGCTCCGCAAATCTATTGTGATATGGATGGAGTAGTTGCTGACTTTCATGCATTTACTGGCAAGATTTTAGGAACAAAGTTTAAAGATGCATATTGGCAAGATTTACCTTCTGACACTTTTGCTAAGCTACCATTAATGCCAGATGCAAAAAGATTATGGAGTTTTATTGGAAAATATAAACCAATAATGTTGACTGCAATTCCAAGAGAAAGTAGAGGACCAATATCTAAGCAAGCAGCAGAGGATAAAACACAATGGATGAAATCAAATTTTAATTTAGATCCAAGTGATATGAGAGCAGTTTCTAGACAAGATAAACAACAGTTTGCTAAAGATGGTAGAGATGGAAGGCCCAATATTTTAATTGATGACCATGCAGGTAATATTAGAGAATTTAAATCTAAAGGTGGTATTGGTATTCATCACACAAGTGCTGTAAATACTATAAAACAATTAAAACAATTGGGATTTAAATAATGGCA
>CEQT01030485.1_pt1 | contig 13698 bp, 8 predicted proteins | sample 530951 | NCBI WGS metagenome assembly CEQT01 (sample SAMEA2621132, study PRJEB7988) | marine metagenome | biome: marine biome (ENVO:00000447); feature: surface water layer (ENVO:00002042); material: "saline water (ENVO:00002010), including plankton (ENVO:xxxxxxxx)" | depth 5 m
TACCAATACGATAATTACTTGTTGTACTATGTGGAACAACACAAAAAGCACCTGAAACTTTAACACCACCAGTATACTTTTGATCTGGATCAATTTCTAATATATCATTAATAGCATGTCTTACAGCAGTTCTTACATTTGTATCACTTGAATCTCCTATAGAGTCAGCATTTGTTAAATTAATATCAGTTCCTGTAATACTTAAATTGTCTAAGGAAAAAATTTTACCTTGTACATATAATCGATGACTACTTCCATTATAACTATTTGTTTCTGTACCAATACTTATATTATTACTACTATTCATAATTATACCTGTTCCCGTAGAATTAGAAATATTAATTGAACCACTACCTTTTTGATTTGTAATATATAATGTATCATTATTTTGTGTAAATCCAATTTTTCCACTGGGTTGTGTTGCACCATTTCTTGTTGTAGCAAATTGAATATAGGAAGTATAACTTCTACCAGTCATAGATATTAATGCATCAGTATTACCAACATGACCTTGTAAAGTTAATAGTGATATTGGATTATTAGTGCCTATACCAACATTACCACTCATATCTTGAGCTGTACCACTACCATAATATATTGGTGTTCTCTTATCTTCACCTGGGTTTCCTTCCATCCATGTACTTGTAGAAAGAGATCCATCTTCGCGACTAGGAAAAATAACAGCAACACCATTGATAGAGAGATTACCTCTTACATTAACGTGTCCATTAACATCTAAATGATATCCAGGAACGTTTGTTCCAATACCTACAAAATTAACACCGGGTGTATCAAGATCAACATCAGTAGTACTAAAATATATAGTTTTTTCTTGAGTATTATCTGTATTTTGTGTGTCTTTTACTTGCCATAAATTATAATCGAATAATTTATCATTAAAATAAATATTTCCGTTTTTAATGTTTAAATTACCATTTAGACTTAATCTATAATCACTATTTAAATCATTTCCAATTGCAAGATTTTCAGCAATTTGAACACTATAATTCGTGGATATTGATGTTATTTCTCCATTTTCAACAGTTGCATCATTAGGATTATTATCCCAAACACTTTTAGGTATTAAACTAGTTATATATTTTTCTAATGTTTGATTATAAATAAATAAAGTGTTACTATTCTCAATAGTAACATTACCATCAATGTTTAATACAGAACCACCATTACTAGGACTACTAGGAGGTGTTATATATCCTATATATACATGTCCACCACTAGGATATGAAATATCACTATTTCCATTAACGTTTTCCCATTGAGAAAATACAACATCGGTACCGTCTATTTTATATGTATGATCTTTAGATAGATTCATATGACCATTAACATGTAATTTATATTCAGGTTCGATTGTACCTATACCAACATTTCCTCCTAAAATATACGAGAATCCTGTAGTATTGAATTCAACAATAGTTGTATTCGAAGAATCAAGTAATGATAATGTATTTCTAATTGTTAATTTTTTATTTATTGTTAATTCTCCTCCAATATATGTATTACCAGTTACTTCTTGAATAGTAAACATTCCACTAGATGAATTAAAATTACCTTGTAAATATAAATCCTTTTGTACAGTTAAATTTTCATACATATTGACATTACCTTTTATACTTGTATTACCAGTACTAATATCAATAACAAAATTATCATCACTAAAAGAAGCTCCACCATTAGCAATTAAAGGTCCATTAATTTTTGAACTTCCAAGACTAGACATAATATATAATCATAATAAATAATATCTAATATATTTATTATTTATTATAATTAATTATTGTATTAGTATTCTTGAGTGGTAGTTTCATCATTTTGATCTGTATTTTCATCGTTTTGATCTGTAAAATCTTCAACTTTATAAACTTTAATATTATTATATTCGCTACTACTATGATTATGATTAGTATTACGTATTTTATTTAAACATGTAGATAGAAAAATATTATTATCTTCATTTAGATTTAATCTAAAGCCTAACCCAACATCACTAGATTTAAAACCTTGTATTTTATTAATTAATTTCCAGTCAGTTGGATCATTTTCGTTTACAGACATAACATAAATATTATTTTCCACAGGTGAACCAATATAAATAATAGTTCCATCATTATTTAATTTAATATCTGTACCAAAAGATACTAATGCATTAGTCGATACATGATCAATTGTTACTAATTCATTCCAACTTCCATCTACATATGAAACATTATCTTCTGTAATAAGTCCAGCACTTATATTTTCTTTATTATAAGAAAATTCATATATTTTTATAAAACATCTAGAATTATTAGGATCTAATTCACCACCAGTACTAATAGCAATTCTCATATTATTATATTTAACATCATTAGCATTCACTACATTTGTAAAATCTAAGCTAGCTTTACTAGCTATTGTACATATTTTACCAAATCTTGAATATTTGTTAGGTTGTGTATTTAATTCTGTTATATTTTTTCCTAATCTTATAAAAGAATTTTTATTAGTTGTACTAACTCTACCAGTTAAGTTCCATGTTGTATAGCATGCAATAGTACCATTTTTATAATTACTACTATTTGCACCAGTAGAAGAAGATAATAAAAATATAGAACAATCTTCATTACATTTTAAATCATCTATTGTACCAATATTATTTATAGGTCCAGTTGAAAATGAAGATTTTACAAAAGTTCCCAGACTATTACTATTAGAACTATTCATATTTGTATTAGTATACAATCTTATACTAGTTAAACTTTCAGATATTAATAAATAATTAATTTCGTTTTGCATAATTAAATACTTTCCGGCATCTGCATTAAGTATATCATTTATATATGTACGTATAGTCCATGTATCTTGTTGTGTTGTTGTATTTTTACCTAGAACAAAAAATATAGCTTTATATGAACTTGTAGATACAACAGATAATCCAATAAAATCACCAGTTTTATTAGAAACTATACTTGAACCATAACTGCTAGAAGTACCTCTACCAGTAATACTAGTAGATGCTGTATCGTCTAATAAATACCATGTATTATTGTAACTATCCCATTTATATGTTTGTATTACACCATTATTATGAGTTTCGTTAGAAACAGTTTTAGTACCATAAGGAACTAAACAAGCAATTAATGAACCATCTGTAGATATTGTTGTTCCACTATTAGTTGTACCAATAGCATTAAATGAATTATTAAATATCGATGCTCCTTCCTGTATTAGATTAGTATTCGGTATATAATTTAAATATTTTTTATTATTTTTAATAAATAATGTATTTGTTTGAATATCACCATTTATATTATTAGAGTAAAATATACCTTTTGTAAATATATCACCATTATTTTTTATAACTATTTTATCCTTTTTAAATGTCATAGTATTATTTATATTTAGATTTTCAGTTTCAGTATCTGCATCAAGTTTAACAGTACCAGTTGTATATAAATCTCCAACAATATGTAATTTATATTGTGGATTATTTGTACCTAACCCAACATTATTCATCCAATATATATTATTTCCAGTGTTAGTTAACATCCAAAAAACATTTTGTGTTACTGCTTCTTCATAAGGTTTACCATTAATATAAAATATTCCAGATACACGTAAATCACCGTTTATATCAACCATATATGCTGGATTAGTTGTACCTACACCTAATTTATTTGCTATAAGTGCATTTTGAGAAATACTAATATTACTTGTTTTTATATCACCAATAACATGTAATTTACTAGAAGGATCATCTGTACCTATACCAATATTTACTTTTTCATCTAATGCTATATAAATATTATTTTTATCTTCATTACTATAATTCCATAATCCAATTACAATATCATCAAGTAAACGATTATTATAGTATACAGAACCATTTAAATCCACTCTGGTATTATCACCGCCTAAAAATGCATCACCTCTAACATCTAAAGTATATTGAGGATTTAATGTCCCAATACCTACATTAAGATTTGTAACATATAATTGATTATTTACCTTTGTCCAATGACTTGTAATTGAAAAATTTCCGTTATTACTACTTGCATTTATTTCTCCTGTTTCATTACTATCACCAGAAGAAGAAGATCCAAGAAAAGTTTTTAATTGTTCTAATGCACTTTTCATAAATTCTGGACTAAATACTTCACCATTTAAATGTATTCTTCCTGTAATATTTATATCTCCACCTACATTTAAAGTGTAAGCACTAAAATTTTCATTATTAAAACCATTAGGGTTAATAGTTACTTTATTTTTCACAGTTAAGCTATCATTACTATATATATTTCCATTTACATGAAAATAATATTCTGGTTGATCTGTTCCTATACCTAAATAATTATCATGGATAATATAACTATTATCATTAGAATCAAGTCTAACAAATGGTTGACTATTTTTATCTCTAATAATTAAACTATTTGTAAATGTAGCACTTGATCCAGAAAATATAGTACTTTCTAATGTTAAAGCTCCACTGGGAGTTAAAATAATAGAATTATTAGCCGAAGTAATACCATTATTTAATGTTACAGTATCATCAAATCTAGATCTTCCATTAAATCTTGAATTACCTGATGTAGTAAGATTACCATTATTATCTATTATAAGTAAATCATCATTTACAGTAAATTGATTTGTTATATTTAATCTTGAGTTAATTGTTGTAGTTCCAATAGTCATGTATATTAATGTTAATTTTTTTTTATATAAATATTAATAAATATATTTATTGATATTTATAGTGAAATAACAACAGAAGAATTTTCACCAAAGTGAAATGTACTATTTATTTCTACATTTAAATCTCCACTTGTTTTATTAAAAATACCATTAATTATAAATGTAGCACCTTCTTTAATGTTCAATACACAGTTATTTAAATTGACAGAACCTCCATTATCAACAATTAATGAATTTAAACTTTCAATAGTTATAGTAATATCATTATCTTCAAAATTACCATTTTCACCTATAACTATTTCATAGTTATTTTTGAAATATTCTTCTAGTTCACTATAGGATATGGTTTTATTGACAATAATTCTATTATTAGAAATATATTGTGAATTATTATATACACCAACTTTATCAACATAAAAATAGGCATCAGTATTTGTTACTAATGAACCAGTTAATTCAAATTCGCCATATATACATAATGATGAATTAGGTTGTAAAATTATATTACTATTATTTGCTATTAATTTACCAAATCTATTAATTACAATATTTTTTCCAGATTCAATAATCCATGTTTTATTTAAAGTTACAATACCTCCAACAGTAATATTAATAATATCACAATCTTTTACTATTGATAAAAACATATCATTATTTATTGAAGAGTTAATAGTACATTTTGGATCTGGACCAAATGGTTTATCATCGATTACATTAAATGATTCTTCATCTATATAATATGTAGCTCTTGGGAAAACATTAAAATTACCTCCATAAATATTAAAAATACCACCTCTTAATATCAAAAATTGAGAAAAATTCAAAATAGTTAAATTACAATAGTTAATATTAAATGTACCTCCATCAACTACAATACGTTGTCTTCCTTTTAAAATTAAATCTTCTGTAATATTTACTATACCACCTATACCAATAATTACATGTCTACATTCATTAAGTGAATTATAAAAATCATATTCAAGTGTATCAGTCATAAAATAACAAGGATTATCGGGTATAGGGTTAATTTCAGTTTCATCAGTTATATAATTTGAATAATCACTATAAATTATATTATATTTACCAAAGTTATCAGTATAAGAAATAGATGCTCTAAATCTTACATCTAAATACTTATCATCCATATATAATTGATGACCTCTAAAGGGATGATTGTTTTCATCTACAACAATGTTATCTTGATCATGTAATCCTTCAAAAAATGCATACATTTCTTGACCTAACATTGGTGTTCCTTGTAACAGTAAAGTACCTTCAGTTTGATTATTTAAATATATAATTCTATTAGTATATGGTGATGTATATTTTGCAGTTTCGTTATTATTATTATAAATAATTTCTACACTAATATATTTTCCAATATATGTGTTATCTTTTGGTATTACTATATTATCTTTATTATCAATATTTACAATACTAAATACCTTCTCCTTATCGTAACTATATTTCCATAAATATTTTATAACATTTTCTTTTTTTAATGAACCATCTAATATTACAGAAAGAGTACTACCTTCAATTGTATTTCCTGAAATAAATACTTTATAATCTTCAGTTGTATCATTTTTTTGAATATTAACTATATTAGAATACATTGTAGTAATTCCTCCTCTTTGATCTATACATGATAAGCATAATCGTATATCTTTTCCAATAAATGAATCATCATTAGGTATATCAAAATGAGAATTATTTGTTCCGGTGTTACTCCAAGAATCATCATTCTCTGTATTAGATATTTGCCATAAATAAGATTTAATAAGAATAGGTCCATCAATATCTTCTAAGTTGGTAATAGTAGATTGTAATGTAGTATTTAATTTGTAAGAACCACTAATAGTAACTTCACCTGTAGCGCTTGCATCTACATTTTTTACTTTAGATGTTAAATTTGATAAAATATATTCTGTAATACCATTTTTGGTTAATAATACTTTACATCTAATAACAGAATCAATAAAACTACCATTTGATGGTATAATCATAGATTTATTATCCTTAGAAACAACAAAATTTTGATTTTCTTCTGTTCTAACGTAAGACAATTGATTTTCTAGTTCTTGTAATGAATATAGTTCATCTGTTGACAATGTTTTCCACATAATATTATCTCTTGATGTTTGCCAAAAATAACGTACATCATATTCATCTAAATTGATTGATTCATCTGTAGATAATAAAGCGGTTAATTTGGATCCTTCAATTGCTTTACCTGAAACTGTAATTGTACCATTATTGAATACATCATAATTACTAATCATATCACTAGAATTAGTATCATAATAATTAATATTTTTACCATCATTAACAACAACAGTTGCTTTAATATAATTATTTAAATATAGATTTTCTTGACTAGTAGGTAATGTAAGACTAGGTAAAAATCTATTCTGTGTTATAACATTCCAATCGCTTTTATTTAATGATCTGTACCATATATACTGAATATTTGTATTTTGCTCCATAATATTATTATTTTCATCATATACTTGTAGTGTTTCACCAATTAACGATTTACCCTGTAATGTATATTTAAAATCTTCAGTTTTAATTTCTTCATTAATTTTGATAGAATCACTTGTATTAGAGGAATAGAATATTGTTTTATTACCATAAATATCGTATACATCAGCTTTTATTCTTAAATATTTGTCTTTATAACTATCATCAACTGGTATAGAAAAGTATTTATTATTAGAGAATTCTATAGCTTCCCAATCTGTATTGTTACTACTAATTTGCCATTCATATATAACACTTGTAATTTCACCATATTCTTTTTTACCTTGATACCAAGTTATGGTTTTATTTTCAATACCATCTAAATCAGTTATATTATCATTAACATTTAAGTATTGACCTATGTTTGGATGTCCTAATATTTTAACAATTCCTGTAGGAAGATTATCTATATTTGTTATAACTGGACTCATAGAAGATCTAGATCGAATAACAATAGTTTCATTATTTCTATAAACAACAGAAGCAACAATATTTTTACCTACATCATTTGAAGTAATAGTATAATTTGGTGTATTTTGGTTATTTAATATATTATATATGTATTTACCATTTACATTTTGAACAATCCACCAAAAATATTGATTATATCTACTAAAAAGAGTATTTGATTCATCATTAAATGTAATAGATAATAATGAAGATTCTTTAAACTCTCCTTCAATTGATATTGTATTGAGTAATTTTTTATCAAAAATATTATTAATTGTATGTTCATTATTATTATTATCAATATATGTAGTAGTAATTAATATTTTGTAAATCTGTTCTACATCATTAATAAAAGATGTATTTACAATATAATCATTTTCAACAATATTACCATTAAAAAAATTATTCCATTTTATACTTTTTAATAATTTTATTTGTTCTCTTTGTTTTGGTTTTAGATAAGATAATAAATCATCTTCTTTTGAATATTGTATATCACAAATTGATAATATATTTTGAATATATTGTGAACTATTTATTTTTATTATACTTTTTTTTTTAATAGTTTGACAAAAATTATCATTTGTACATTTATGTGCTGTTAAAAATATTTCTATATTATTATTTTCATTATTAGTATAGTCATATCTAAAAATTTTTTTACTATATAATACATTATTTTTAACATAAAAATCATTTGAATTATCAATTTTATAAATATAAAATACGTTTGGATCAAATTTAATAGATAAATATGCAACAATACTATTTACTGGTAAACATTCATATATTTCATTATTAGAAACATAAATAGAAGGTATAGCTTTAAATGTAACACCATGAAAATTACTATTAGGATTATTAATAATATTATTATATGCTGATCTAGCTGTTCTAATACTAGAATCTACTGATTGACGTTTAGCATATTGATCATTACGAAAAACAGTACGTTGACATGGTAAAATTCTATTTTTTTGAGAACTAAAATTTTCATTTGATATATTTTTACTAGAGGTTCTTATAAAACAATGTGACATTACTATTATAATGAAAGTTTTTATTTTTAATTATTAATTAAATAAATTATTTAATAATTAACAAAAAAAATCTGGCATCAATTCTTTTTCATCGATATTTTTATTAATACGATATTTTTCAGTATCAATATCAAGAGAACATAAAACAAAATCATCAATAAAATTATTTCCACTGCATATTAATGGATCGGCACATATAATATGTTTTGTAGCTTCACCCATTATATCTGGATGACGTGATATATTAACCATTTCATTTCCTCCAAGAATGTTTCTAACTGGTGCTGTATCTAATGTAGTTCTAGGCCATAGTGTATTTACTGATACATTTGGAAATTCTTTATTCCAGAATTTTGCCATTAATGACATATTAAATTTGGACATACTATAATATAAGTGATTTGTCCACCAATCATCATCGTAAAGCATTCTTATAGGTGGTGCTATAATAACAACGTTACCATGATCAGTATTTTCAATATGTTTCAAACATTTTTGTCCCACGCTAAATGTACCATTAATATTAACTCCACTCATTAGATCTATTTCTTTTCTAGTTTGATTTAATGTAGAATTTAAACATAGTGCACTGGCATTTAATATAACACCATTAATAGATCCAAAATGATTATGTATTTTATCAATTGACTCCTCTATATTTTCTTCTTTTCTTACATCACATGGTATTCCAATTATATCATTATCATGATTTGATGAAACGTTTTGTATCTCTTTTATTGCAGTATCTAATGTACCTTCTAATTTTGGATGAGGAGTTGTAGTTCTTCCTAATATAGCAATATTCGCACCTATAGATGCTAATGATTTTGCAATAGATAATCCAACGCCTCTTGTTCCACCAGAAATAACATATGTTTTATTGTTTAGATTTTTGAATAATGGCTTTAAAGAAGTATTTTTCTTCATAGATTGTAATACGTAAGCATATTTACTTTTTATAGCGTTCATATGTTTATTATTATAAACAATATTTAAGTTTTTTAATAATAATATTTATACATGAAGAAATGTAAACAATCCAAAGAAATGTTTTTTCTGTAATTGTGAATATATACCTATTGTACCACATGCAAGAAAAATATGTTTTAAATGACCAGTAATAACTACATTTTTCTTATTAGTGTAAAATACGAAGACCATTAATAAAAAGACAAGTAAAAAGAAAGTCCATTCTATTTCATCATTATCTAAATCTAATTTATTAATTATTTCTTTTTCACTAGAATAAAATATTTTATGAAAAGAAATATTTAAAAATGTATAAGTATATACAATTTTAACAATAATAATAATAAATAAATAAAAACCTAATAATGAAATATTAAATTTCATATATATTAAATAAATATTTTTTTATGATTCATTGGAATATAATAATAATTCGTCTTTTGTATATGTTTTATAATTTATAATTACATAACTTATTAATAATACAATATCAAATATTCCCAAAAAAATATTTACTGTTAGAAAAGGATATAATTTATTATGTATAGTATAAGGTAAAAATAAACATTGTGTTAATAAATTCATAGAAATAGTTGTCATAGATATATCTTCCATTGATCTCTTTGTTAGTGTTAAATAAATTTGTGGAATCATCATTAAACATGCGTTAGCAGAGCCAACATAACCAAATATTAAAAAAACATTATCGTTCATTATAATTATATAGTTCTTGTTTTTACTTTTAATTCTTTTTTGCAAAAAGTAAAAATGGACATTTTTAAAAATGTCCTTTTTTGATTTTTCATTTTAGAATAGGAATATAAAAAGGTTCAAAAACTAGTTTAGACCAGAATGCTCTAAATTACAAAAAAATTATTAAAAAGTTGTTACCATAAAAAAAATTAATTAATTGTAAAACAATTTAGGCATTTTTTCGCGTAAGTATATAATACTTACAAAAAAGATGCCGAAAAATGCCGAAAACTTTTATTGTAAAGATTGTGACTTTTCATGTAGTAAAAAAAGTAACTATGATAAACATTTATTGACACGTAAACATAAAATACTTACAAATACTTACAAAAAAATGCCAGACGATAATGAACAAATATATGAATGTGAATGTGGAAAACACTACAAACATCGTCAAAGTCTATATACACATAAAAAGAAATGTGTTTTTATAGTTGAAGAAGAAAAGGAAGAAGTTAAAATAGAACAAACTGACAGCAAATATGATAAGCTGATAGATACATTAATGAAACAGAATGAAAATTTACAGGATAAATTATTAAAAGCAAATACAAAAATAAAGAATGTAAATAATAATAAGTTTAATTTGAATGTATTTTTGAATAATGATTGTAAAGATGCAATGAATTTGATGGATTTTGTAAATAAGGTGGAGACTAATGTATCAACATTAGATTATATAAAGGAAAAAGGATTTGTTGGGGGTATATCTAAATTATTATTAGAGGGATTAAATAAAATGGAAGTAACAAATCGTCCGGTTCATTGTACGGATTTGAAACGTGAAACAATATATATTAAAAATAATGATACATGGGAAAAAGATAATGAAGAAAATGATAAAATGAAAGAAATGATAACACGTGTATCACGTAAAAATTTGTCTAATTTACAAGAATGGGTTCAACAGAATCCGGATTGTGCAAAGACAGGATCAAATAAAAATGATGATTATCATAAATTATTACAAGAAGCGTTGAATCATGGAAATGATAAGGAAGTGAAGAAAATAATTAAAAAGATATCAAAACATATTTCTGTAAAAGAAGAAAAATAATTAAATTTTCTCAATAGAAACATTTTTTTGTTTAGCAAAATAATCAACTAATTCGTCATTTTTATAATCATTTATATAGTAAATTTTGTTAATACCTGATGCTAATAGAAGTCGGGTACATATTATGCATGGATAGTGTGTAACATATGCTGTACAATTGTTGGATGATACTCCACGCATTGCACAATCACATATAGCATTTTGTTCAGCATGGACAGTAGCTTGTTCATGATTATCTCTAACAATACTATTATGAGGACATCCAGGAAGAAAGCCATTATATCCTTGACTGATGATGCGATTATCTTTGACTAGAAGGCAACCAACCTTCATACGTTCACATGGAGAGCGTTTAGATGTTACTTCAACAATTTCTTTAAAATAATTTTCCCAAGAAGGGCGTTCCATATATTATATAATTAATATAATATATGAAATTTAATCTACTGGTGCTATTTCAGGTTCAAAATCATCAATATTTGTTGTTTCATTTGTTTGAGTATGTTGATTAATATTAACATTTCCTTTTGTAGTATAATAATTTAATAAATTCAAAAACATTGCTAGTTTTCTCTCTGGATATTTATTTTCAGAAGTTCTGAACATAGTAATAAACTCTTGAAATTCTAGTTTATTGTCATCTTCTAGTTCTTGTAGAAATGTTTTTTCAGAGAGATATAATAATAAATCTAAAGTTCTCTCAGGTTCATGTAATCCCATAGGAAATATTTTGGAAGAAATTAAATTTGCAAAGACACTATTGACCATATTTTTATCAACCATTCCAGAAAACATATCTTGAAAAATATTATTAAGTGGGGGTTGAGGTTGAGGTTGTGGTTGTTGTAAATTATTTAAGAATGGATTATTTTGAAGCATATTTAAAAAAGGATTTTCATTATTATTTTGAGGTGTGAGGTTTGGAAAAAAGAAAGGAGGGTTATTCATATAAATTAATTAATGAAAATATATTAAATTATTATACGATTAATATATTTTAGTTAATTCAAGGGTAAATGAAAAATTATTTTTATTTAAATCAATAATTTCTCCATATTTATTCAAAACTTGAACTTTAAATTTTTCTACTGTTACAGGGCCCATATATACTCGTTCTTTGAATACAAGATCATGTCCATTATCATAATGAGTATTTTTAAATGAAGAATCAATAGTAACTCTAGCTAATATATTATTGCCTATATAGCTATTCCATGTAGAAGAAATAATAGGTTGACATACACAATTACTATTATAATCGTCTAAATTAATAAAAATATAGTTATCATGTTTTAAATTACAAGAACTTTCTCCTTCCAATGCTGTATTATATTTAATTCCCAATATATATACAAAATCATCAAATTTTACATTATATACATATTTTCTAAATCCAATTTTCCAAGCCAATGTTTTTTGAAACTCTTGATATTTTTGTTTCAATGAAAAACTATTACTATTTGGAAAAAAGTTAATTTGAAAATAAAAATCATTAGAATTATTTTCATAAAAACTTTCACTATCTTTTAATTTAAAAATAACATTTGATTTTGTAGAATTTATTTCAGCATATATATGTTGTAATCCATTATTTCCTTGTTCAAGTATATTATTTAAAGTTTCAATAAAATTTTCATTATTATAATTTCCAGGAGGAATAGAAATAGAATGAATATTATTTTCTATATTTTGATAGTTGAATATTGTAATAATAAATTTATTTCTCTCTAATGTATTATCAATATTATACCATAACATAGGTATATCTACAGTTGATAATTTCATAGATACTACATTACTTTCTGGATGATTTAAATGCCATACAAAATCACTAGGACTAGTATTATGTATATTTGTTCTAAAAATAGTATCAATATTAATAACTTTAGTTATTGTTTTTTTTTCTATTGGATTAATAGTTCCTTTTGGATAGTAAATATTATTTGTATTCATAGCAGTAGGAAGAGTATTTTTAATCAGAGGAAAACTAGTTTCAGTATTAATATTGTTATATTGTGATCTCAATATTCTATTTTTCAATTTCTCTCCAGCATTAATTATAAAATCTATAAGATCTTCTTGTTCACTTGTTTCTAATTTTAATACAATCTTATCTAAATGATCATTAAGTTGTTGAATAGATATATTTTCTATTTCATCTTTTATTTTTAATATTCGAAGTAACTCATAATCTGTATAATTATCAATATT